>WSSedA1B3DRAFT_1000094_pt1 | contig 23858 bp, 17 predicted proteins | sample WetSurSiteA1Bulk_FD_9468 | JGI IMG/M metagenome (IMG submission 9468)
TCTCCTTCTTCATGGGAAGAAGGATAGGTATTGTAATATTTGTAATAATAATGTTCAGCGTTCCTGATATCAAAGCCGTTAATGACGACTCCGAGCACACGGGACCCCAGATCATCTGCGCGCCTGCCTCTTAAAGAACTGAGACCCCGCATGAGAATATCATAAGTAGTCTTCCCTGCCCTGACCACGATGATAGTACCATCGAGAATCCTGCTCAGGATGATACCGTCTGTCACTGTCATAAGGGGAGGAGAATCCCAGAGAATAATGTCAAACCGCTCGTTCAGAATCTGCATCAATTCCTTCATCCGGGTTGAACCGAGAAGCTCTGAAGGGTTCGGAGGGACAGGCCCTGAAGGAATAACACTAAGATTCATTGCCGGGCTCTTGAGTAATGTCGTGATATCGGAAGTGGTACCGGCAAGATAGGTGCTCAGTCCGCTTAAATTGTCCAGGTGAAAAACATTATGCACCCGCGGTTTTCTGAGATCGCCGTCAATAAGGAGCACCGCATACCCTGAGCGGGCAATCGTTATCGCAAGATTTACCGACGTAACTGTTTTCCCCTCTTCGGTCCCCATGCTCGTGATGAGGATGTTCTTGGGAGGTCTCACGGCAGATGAAAGGAGTATCGCCGTCCTGATCGTCTTGTAACTTTCTGCAATAATGGATTGCTGTTCCTTAAAGACAGTTTCTTCTATAGTCTGATCTTTCTTCTCCAAAAGCGGAACTGTCCCAAGGACCGGCACTCCGATCCGGGTTTCAACATCTTCAGGAGTTTTAATGGTGTTATCGAGATATTCGAAGAAAAACGCAAGCCCGATGCCTCCGAAAAGCCCTACGATGATGCCAAGAAGGATATTGAGAGCCTTTCGCGGTTTTAAAGGGGTAAGCGGTTTTTCCGCACGTTCCACGACCCATACATTGACCGTCTGTATCTCCTCGGTAACACTCTGTTCCTTCATCCTTTTGATAAGGGCGTCGAAGAGCTGTCTGTTCGTCTCGACCTCTCTTGTGAGAACGCCGAATTCTATGAATTTTTCATTGAGGCTCTGCGCCTCTGACTTCGTGCTGGACAGGGTTCTCCTGAGGCTTGCTTCAGTAGCCTTTGCAAGTTCATACTCGTTTTTAATTGAATTTACTACTCTTCGTATCTCCTGCTCACGCTTCTGCTGGAGTACCCTTAACTCTTCCTCTGCTTTTATCATCGCAGGGTGTTTTTTCCCGTACTTTTTTGTAAGTTCTTCAATATTTTGCTCGGCCTTCAGAATCTGTCCACGCAGTGACTGAACCGTAGGCTCTGAAGCAATGGCAGGAATCGTTTCTGCCTCCTTAAGGTTTTTGGAAACACTGAGAACCTGATTATAGAGTGATTCGACCTCTTTGCGTTTTGTCTCTGATCTGATAAGCTGCGTATTGAACTCCGAAAGTTTCTCCGGAGTGATGGCAACTTTGTCCTGCAGCGTCACAATATCATGAGCTCTCATATACTCCTGAAGGGCCCTTTCGGACTTTTCGAGTTTTATCTTCTCCTCTTCTGCCTTTTTTGTCATCCAGTCCAGGGAATATCGAGTGGTGCTCATTCTCATATCCAGTATTTCCTCAATATATGCCTTGGCTACCGTATTGACAACGAGTGTCGCAAAATCAGGATTTGTCGAAAGATATCCGACATCAACAATTTTGCTGTTCTTGACAGGGGTAACAACCAGGCCTCCGCTGACGATATCAGCAAGGATATCGGCTTTTTTTGTATCCCCCTCTTTACCGAACAGTTTTTCACTCTCCTTAAAATAAGACCCGTAAGTGGTTTCGAGTGAAAGCATGGTGACCACTTTTTGCGCTACACCTTTACTCTTTATCAACTGATACTGCGTTTCGTAGAATTCAGGTTCATAGGGCGAGTAATAAGGCGACATCATGGTGAGGTTATATGGCTCTACCTTTTCGATGAGTATCTTCGTTGTAGCTTTATAAAGAGGGGTAGTAGAAAGGGTCCCTATAATGACAACTGCACATACTATAATGAAAAACGTAAGAGCAGTGTATCTTCTCTTATAGATGATCTTCAGGTAGTCTCTCAGATGTATTTCCCGTTCTTCCATATCCTAAAAGAAACTCTCCGGCACCACAATTACATCATCGGGCAGTACAGATTCGTCCATCTTGACCTTTTCCAATACTTCTTCTTTGCCGCCGATTTTCCTGATAATCTTGACCCTGCTTTTCGAAGCTTTGTCGGAAAATCCGCCTGCCATGGTTATAGCCTTGATAACCGTAGTACCCTCCTCACATTTATATGCATCAGGTTTTTTCACCTCTCCTATTACATAAAATACTCCTGCCTTGGTTATGTAGACACTGTCTCCGTCTAAAATGAGAACATCCAGGGAGGTATCCCCTTTTTCGATAAGGTCGTGCAGGTCAATGGTAAGGACATCCTCTTGTTGAGCCTGAGGATTTGTTTTTCTCTTGATAATCGCCTTGTCGCCTGCATCCTTGTTCAGGCCGCCCGCTTCTGAGAGAAGTGCAAGGAATGTCGTTTGTCCGGGAAGGACATAGAGTCCGGGCTTTTTGACCTCACCCATGATAAAAGCTTTTTTGCTCTTGAATTCCTGGATAAAAATGGTAACCTGAGGATTTACAACGTACCCGTCTGCAAGGAGCGAAGATATTTTTTCCGTAATCTGTGATATAGTTTTCCCCTTAACCTCAATTTGTCCTATAAGCGGGAGCACAATAAACCCGTCCCCGCTCACCCTGACTGTTGACGTCAAATCATCATGGTCGTATACGGTGATTTTGAGAACATCACCTTCACCAATAACATAATCCTGAGCAGATGAGTGACTGCCGAGAACTATGCTCACAGTGATGATCAATGCTATAGAGAGAAAAACTCTAACCATTCTTCTAATTATAATACATAGCGATCCAAAGTGAAATATCTGAATATTCTCTGTCTATAGTACCTGAAACGAGCGGGGGGGCTCCATGCATAGGGGTTATAACGATCCAGTAAGCCTGAAAAAAAATACATTCGTCGTATAATCGAATTCTGAAAAACTCGAATCCCTCTTCATGAAAATATATCCTGCATCAGCCTGCAGCCATTCTCTGAATTTATATTGCAGGGCAAAGGCACCGTCGTAATAATCGTCATCGAGTTTCGCGGTTCTGCCATTATAGGTAAAATCATCTTTATACGCATCACGAGTATAGGACAGTTTTATGTCGGCAGAAATCTTGGCAGTAATTTTCTGGAGATATTCCAATTCAATGGTATCGGAGAGGACATAATCCGTCGTTGATACATCAGTTTCATTTGTGCTTCTCGATGCCCTCAGCATCAGAGATGTCTTCGGGGTCAGATGGTGGTCTATCTGGACTTCAAAAATGAAATCATCGGCGTTTTCTTCGGCAGATGCAAAATCCTTCTTCCCGTATCCTGCTTTTACACTCCCTTTTGATTTTGCAGTGATGTCCCATTGCATCCCTCCGAAAAAGTGATGTTCCCGGCTGTCTGAAAGGATATTTTCATCATAGGTGATATCCAAGTATTCGTATTCGAAGAAAAACCGGGTTTTTGGTGTAGCCTTATAAAAGATATAGGCTGCCAGCGAAAGGTCGTACCGATCGCGGTAATCATCGATTGATTTATCATAATTAACGAGGAAGTAAGAAGTATCTATCCTGAAATCAAATCGACTGGCTGTCCGGTACATCATGATAAAATTCGCAAGATTGGTTTTATACTCGGAAAGTTCAGTATTAATCCCGGTCCCCCTGTCGTCGTGGGAATCAATATACTGGTCCATGACTTCAAATGAGAGCCCACCGCGCAGGTTATACTGGAAAAATCCCTCAAATTTGTGGTTCACGGCGTCTTCGGATGAATGCTTTGCAAATTTCTCTATGTCGGCGTTATAAAACAGATATGCCTGATAGGGCTGAAACTCATCCGGTTTATATCTGCTCAGGGAGAAGCCACCTGGGTCAACATCCGAAGTCTCAATCCTGAGCAATTTCTCATACACATGGGGAAGTGCCAGCCAGATACCCGGAGAAAAAACGGTTATGAAATCATCCTTTGTATTATCCGGGCTAAAGAACACATTGTCTGTGTAATATTCAGTAATGGAGAGAAAGGGATGCACAAATCCACCTCTTTTTCCAAAGACACTCCCTGACACTCTGTCACTTGAGGTTTCAGCAGAAAGTCTCCCTGATGCTGTTCCCTCGGTTGTTGCAGGTTTTATGTCGGGTGAAGACACAGAAGGTGAAATCTGTGCTGTTATGACCGGATGAGAGGGTATTTCCTGTTCCCTTGATACAACTGCATTGTTTGCCTCTCTCTGCGGTTTTTCAGCAAAGACAACATAGGTGCTTTCACCATTTGCAGAGGGGATGTCTTTCATTCTCGCCGTATAGCCAGCTTTTTCCATATTGTGTGCGAATTGTTCTCCATATGCTTTGTTGTCGAAGTTTCTCACCAGTACGAGTAAGTTTTCTTGATCTGCCAGCAGAGATTCCTGCAACGGTGTTTGAGGGGCATTTTGTGCCAATGAATCCCGTGGTGTCTGCTCTGGCGGGATATTTTCCTTAACTCTTTCCATCGATTTGTCCTCCGGCGCCACATGCCTCTGTTCACGAACATATACTCTGTAAATTGCCAGATTATCTTTTGTGACGCCGGCCAAGACAAGAGATTCCTTGCCTTGCTGTTTTAATTCCTGCGCAACCTGGTCCGCATTCTTTTGAAGCTTGAAAGCGCCCACCTGTTTAAGGAGATGAGCATCCTTTATATCCCCTGTAACAATCTGAAACGGGATATCTGCAGTCTGATTCGGCAGAGATTCAGCAGAAGATAAAAATGGGAAAAAAATAAGAAAGGATATGAATCCAAATAATTTAAGTATCATAATATTAACTTTATATATATTAAGTAGTACACTTTCTATCAAAATACCATTATCAACACTATAAAAAAAACATTATAAAGTCAAGAAAAAAATCAAAATATCATATAGTTAGCCATTCAAAATACAACCTTTTCTTGATGTCCTGATGACCTTTGCATCCTAATTTCATAAGATATGGCATGGGAGAAAATAATGAAATAAACGCATAAATCCTGTGGAGCTGACATTTTTTAGAAGGATATCGGCAATCTTCGATGCCGGACAGGTATTGGAAATCGTCTGAAAATTGAGGGACTGATTGGATGAAAACAAAGAATGCGGGAAGCAATGATTACCAGCGGTTATTCAAAAGAATGCGGACTTACAAATCCTCCACCCCTTGTATGTCCGGGCAGTGCCATATCTATTTGTGACTGTCCGGTTTCAAACGCCAAGGCAGCTCTTGCCGGATCTATTCCTGCTTCAACCATGCAACGGGAACAGACGTCAGCAGTCGCGCCGCCTGCAAGGGCTCCTGCAATGATCTGTTCCAAGTCACCTTCAACTTCAATAGCAGATCGTATAACAAGGCATGCGTCGTGTCCGAGCTGAATACTCTTCATAACAACGTCTTTTGTCTCAATACCTTCTTTAATAAGTTTCTTGACGACGACAGAAATATCTTTTGTTTCTTTATAGTTTTTGGCAATTAACTCCTTAACCGCATCTTCAGCGAACAAAGAAGAATGTGCAAACAGAAGTGTGGCTATAATTATCAAAAACGGCAAATACGTATACTTTTTCTTGTTCGCCATATTGCCCTCTACTTTTATCTTTTAACAAAAGGCATATGCATTGTCAAGGGAAAACTGCAGGGTTATGGGATAACCTTGTTCAATGGATACTCAACAATGCCTGAGGCGCCTGCCTTTTTCAGTTTGGGGATGAGGTCTCTCACAATCTTTTCGTTGATCATCACTTCAAGCGCATACCACCCCTGATCCGAGAGTGCAGAGATCGTCGGTGAATGCATCGCGGATAAAAGGCTCATCACCCGTTTTAAAGACCTATCCGACACATTCATCTTTAATCCAACTTTCTCTTCTGCTGCCAGGGCTCCTTTCAGGAGCATTACGATATTTTCCATTTTCTGCTTTTTCCACTTGTCCTGCCAGCTCTTTTTGTTCGCAATAAACCGGGTACTTGACTGAAGAATGGTTTCGAGTACCCTGAGGTTGTTTGCCTTGAGCGACGTCCCGGTTTCCGTGAGTTCAACAATCGCATCAGCAAGGTGAGGAGGTTTAACCTCTGTTGCTCCCCACGAAAAATCCACTTCAGCCTTTACCCCTTTCGATTTCAAATAACGTTTTGTGAACCCGACGAGCTCTGTTGCAATGCGTTTCCCGTTCAGGTCCTTTACCGTTTTTATCCTGGAATCGTTCGGGACGGCAATAACCCATCTGACGGGTCTCAGCCCTTCTTTTGCATAGATGAGTTCAGCAACTTCAAAAACAGAGGCATTCTGCTCAAGTATCCAGTCTTTGCCGGTGAGACCGCAATCAATGATCCCTGCCTCGACATACCCTGCCATCTCCTGAGCCCTGATCAGCATAGCCTCAATTTCCGTATCGTCGAAAGACGGGTAATAAGACCTGTTAGAGACGGTTATATGATATCCTGCCTTACGAAAGAGTTTAAGTGTTGATTCCTGAAGGCTTCCCTTGGGAAGACCGAGTCTTAATGTCTTGCTCATTGTTCCATCCTTTCGAAGCAATATATACGGTTTTATACTATCTGATATAATAAAAATAATCCTTTGAAAATAGCTGGAGTTTCACCTGCAGATTTGCATTATACAACACTTACATTTTAGCACATTGCAGATATTGTTACAATGCTGGTAGATCTTACCTCTTTCAATAATAGTATCCGTCAGATCGATGCACGGAACCGCATTTATAATCTCAGCGGTTCTTCCATCGCCCTTTTCCTTGCTCTTTATGAAAAACCCTTTCTTGCTGTTGAACCGACTGAAGAGAAAGCTCGTGAACTCCATGGGGATATTCTCTTTTTCAGAGAAGCTCTGAAAGGAAACCCTGTTCTTTTCCTCCCGGAACCGAACGGTCCTTCGGTTTCCGGTGAACGTGCAAGAACCATCTTTTCCCTCAATGAGGATATCTCCCTGGTGACTTCTTTCTCAAACCTTGCGTCACCGCTCTGGTCCCGGGAAGAGATTCGGGAAAAAATAATTCTTATCAAACAAGGACTGGAGATGGGGAGAACAGAGATCGAAATGAGACTGACGGAGACAGGGTACAAAAAAGTTTCGCTCGTTGCCGAACAGGGGGAATATAGCCGCCATGGATGGCTGATCGACATTTTCCCTTCCACGGCAGAGGCGCCGATCCGGATAGAGTTCTTCGGAGACATGATCGAACACATAAGAACCTTTGATATCGATACCCAGCGGTCCGGCGACGAGGTGCAACAATCCCTGATTTTCCCTGCTGAAGATCAGCTTTCAGGTAACTCCCTGTTTGAAATAATGGAGAAAGCCTGGCACTTTTTTCCCGATTCGCCGGAGGAAAGAGAAGGCATACCTGACAACAGCACGTTTCTTTCCCGATACTCCATAGCCGGCTCCGGCCACGATGCAGGAATACTTTCCTTGCAAGGGCTCGGCGTATTGCCTCAGGAGAGAAAGGATCTGGAAGCGTTGCAACGCAGAATCGAATCCCTTGCGAAAGAGAACAGGATTATTCTTATTGCCTCATCACAGGGCCAGGCTGACAGGACAAGAGAGATCCTCAATGAAGGTGGAATCATCGCACCAATTATTCCCCTGAGTGACATATTTGCCTACGAAGGAGCGGTATCTGTATCCATCGGCCTCCTTTCTTCCGGGTTTTTTTCGCCCGGGCTTTTGCTTCTGACTGAAAAAGAACTGTTTGGCGAGAGACCGGGATTCCGTCCAATCAGGAAATCAAAAGTGTCAAAGCTGCTCACATCGCTTGATGACCTGAGACCGGGTGACTTCGTTGTTCATAAAGACCATGGGATCGGAAAATTTCATGGTTTGTACCAGCAGCATACAGAGGGAGTCAAAGAAGACCTCTTGCTTATCGAATATGAAGGGGGGAGATTGTATATCCCCCTGCAGAGCATCAACAGGATCCATAAATTCCATGCAGAAGAAGGGATTGTCCCTAAAATTGACAGGCTCGGCGGCAAAACATGGCAGCATACCAAGGAGCGGGCAAGAAAGAAAATACACGAAATGGCTGAGGGACTTGTCACCCTCTATGCTGCAAGAGAAGTGATCAAAGGATTTTCATTCAGTTCCGATACTGAACTCCACAGGGAATTCGACAGCTTCTTCCCGTATGAGGAAACACCTGACCAGATAAAAGCGATAGAGGATATCAAACAAGACATGGAATCGGACAAACCCATGGACAGACTCATCTGCGGCGATGTCGGATACGGAAAGACAGAAGTCGCGATGAGAGCAGCATTTAAGGCAGTATATGATGGGTACCAGGTGGCAGTCCTTGTCCCTACCACCATCCTTTGCGAACAGCATTACCGGACCTTTCAATCCCGGTTTTCAGCATTTCCCGTGAAGGTGGATTTTCTCAGCAGGTTCAAGTCCGGGAAGAATCAAAAAGCTACCGTGCAAGCCCTTGCAAACGGAGACACAGACATTCTCATCGGAACACAGAGCCTCCTCGGAAAGGATATCCGGTTCCATAAGCTGGGTCTCCTTGTTATTGATGAAGAGCACCGGTTTGGCGTCAGGCAGAAAGAAAAGATAAAGGAACTGAAAAAAGGAGTCGATATTATCACGCTCTCAGCGACACCAATACCAAGGACTCTCTCTATGGCCCTTTCGGACATCAGAGAGATGAGTCTCATCGAAACTCCTCCCGAGGAGAGGCTTGCCGTCAAAAGTGTCATTTCTCTCTTTTACGAAGAACTCATCAAAGATGCAATAAGCAGAGAGCTGGCACGGAACGGCCAGGTCTTTTTTGTCCACAACAAAATAAAGGATATTTATAAGATTGCAGATCACCTTACAAAGCTTCTCCCTTCAGCGCGAATAGCAGTGGCACACGGGCAGATGGCGGAGAAGGAACTGGAAAGGGTCATGCTCGCATTCTATGAACATGCAACAGATGTGCTTGTATCAACTGCAATCATAGGCTCGGGTCTTGATATACCGACAGCAAATACCATTCTTATCAACAGGGCTGATACCATGGGGCTTGCTGACCTTTATCAGCTCAGGGGGCGTGTCGGCAGGGGCAATGTCAGGGCATATGCATATTTTCTCACACCCGGAGAGAATATCATCACTGAAGATGCACGGAGAAGGCTGCAGGCAATACAGGACATGAGTTATCTTGGCGCCGGATTCAGGCTTGCACTGAAAGACCTTGAAATCAGAGGTGCAGGGAACCTCCTCGGCGCTGAACAGTCGGGACATATCCATGCCATTGGTTTTGATCTCTATATGGAGATGCTCGAAAAAGCTGTTGCGGAACTGAAAGGAAAACCGATAGAGGAAGAATTCGACCCTTCAATCAATCTCAGAGTCAATGCCTTTATTCCTGAAGAGTATATTGACAATATGACTATCCGTTTAAGTATTTACAGGAAGATTGTTTCGTGCAGTATGGAAGAGGCTGTGAAATCTGTTGCCACAGAACTTGAAGACCGCTTCGGGAGGATACCGCGAGAGGTAAGAAATCTCCTTGGAATTATGAGCCTGAAGATTATTGCCAAAAAGCTGCTCATTACAAAAATTCTGGAGGTAAATGGAAAAATCAGAATCCTTTTCTCTCCTGAAACAACCGTTGAGCCCGGTGATATATTCGGGTTGAGAGAACATTGCCGGCAAGCAATCCGTTTTCTTCCTGAAGGCTTTGAACTGAACATGAACGGGATATCGAACGACATTTTGCTCCATGCAGTTTCAGAAATACTGCATGAACTCGACGCAAAACGTTCTTTACTTGTATGATGGTTTCTGATACCTTTAAGGATGGTTTCAACAAGGAGAATGAAAAGAATGAATAAAAGAATCATTCTGTTTTTCCTGCTCTGCATGCTTTCCGCATGCGCTCATGTTTCGGATGAAGACCTGAAGCAGGCAAACTACCATTATCAGATCGGCATGTCATATTTCCATGACAACAATATCCAGCCGGCGTATGTAGAACTTCAGAAAGCCATGGAATTGAATCCTTACGATAAGGAGATCCATAATGCTCTTGGCATCATATATCTTCAGAAACTTGAAGATTATCCCAAGGCTGTGGAGCATTTCAAGAAGGCCCTGAAACTTGATGAGAACTATTCAGAGGCTATGACGAACATCGGGAATGCCTATGCAAAAATGGGCGAATACAATAATGCCATCGAATCATACAGGACAGCGATATCAAACCCGGTTTACCGGAATCCGGCACTGGCATTATATAATCTTGGCATGGTATATTACAGACTTGCCAAATATGACCTGGCTCTTGATGCCTTCAAAGATTCAACACGGCGGTATACTTCTTTTCATCTGCCGTATTACGGGATGGCCCTTACGTATAATGCAAAAGGTATATATGGTGATGCAGCGACAGCCATGACTCATGCAATAGACTTTGATCCCCTGTATAAGGGGAGTAAAGAAAAGGCAAGCGAAGACTTCAAGAACAAAAAAATACAGGCAAAAGGCCAGGACGAAAAAGATATCGCTGATTATCTGGACATCCTCAAATACTGAGCCACAATTCGGGGCGTAGCGCAGCCTGGTTTAGCGCACCTGCCTTGGGAGCAGGGGGTCGGAGGTTCAAATCCTCTCGCCCCGACCATCAATTTTCTTTAAACATCAGCAGTTAGATCTAACCCAGATTATTCACGATGTGTGGAGTAGCAGAACAGATGCAGTATCATCGCTCATTCTCGGCCCGCTTTTGCGGACCTCCGAGGTACAGAGTGTCTTCCGCCTTAAGGCGTCGAACACTCTGTAAAGCCGCTATGATACAGCATCTGCTCTGCTTGATTAGGAAATTCATGAATAATTCAGGCTAAAGCGATAGAGAATCAATCCTACATAGGTAGGGATATAAAGATTTTTCAATCGACTACTATTTGAACTATTGTATTGAAGACTGAGATTTAGGAATTAATGTTAAGTAAGAGGGGAGAACCACTCGAATCATTCTCCCCTGTTACTTGAGACCTTTTTTTACTTACCACTAAGGACAACCTACTTCGACTTTGCGTAGTCGATCATTCCCTGAAAATCTACTACAACTGCAGGCTCCTCTCCCACGACCCAGGCGTCATGACCTGAGGGAAGGAGCGAGACATCGCCGGGATGACATTCAAGTTCGGTTCCGTCGTCCATTAGAATTTTTAGTGTCCCTGAAACATGATACTGAAAATGAGGGGCTTCACAACTTTTTGTCTTTACAATTGGTTGGACTGAGGTCGACCATCTCCAGCCCGGCTCAAAGATGGCGCGTCCTAATGTTGCTTCACCGATTTTGATGAGTTCGAGTCGTCCCTTTGGGAATTCCCTTATCTCATCTGGCTTACCAAAACTCTTCATTTGCGCTTTTTCCATCATGCACCTCCTATTGGTGACATTCATTCATGGGTTACCGGTTAGTTAAGCACAACTATCCCTTTAATAGAGAGCTTACAGCACAAATGACAGTTGTTCAAGTAATTGTATAAAACCATTATTCGATCAGGGAGCCATTCAAGTAAGTATTACCGAAAGTACTAAGCATCATTATCACGAGGGTTAAAGCAGTTTATTTAAGGAAGAACCAAATGAAACCCTGAAAAATCGATCGGTATTTACTTCTATGCAAAACAAATAATCACCGATAGTTCTGTCCCCAGCCTGTCCCCATCGACCGGAACAACAAAAGAATTTAACGAAGAATCAAGTAGTTAGAAAATGAGGCAAGAGGTTCAAATCCTCTCGCTTCGAGCAAATAAATATTTTCATTTGAGGTTTTTATCGCTGATATTCTCCTCATCTTCTTCGTCAACATATGCCTTTTTCCGTTTTATAAACCGGACAAACCCATAAATCATAACGAGAGTTGCGAAGGCAAAAAGTATTGTGTAGATGTGGTAGCTCAGATATGAAATCCAGGTGTACTTTTTTTTCAGATCTGCATGCCATGCAGATTCAACCTCAATCAGCGAAGTCCCGAGGGCGCCCCGGACAGCTTGGTCCACTGACCGGCCATCTTTCAGAGAGTTCAACACTCCAAGGATTCCCTGTCTCCCGAATTTGTTGTCTATAAACTCAATGAAACTTTTACTCTCTTCATAGGCAAGTGATAGATTGCGTTCGTCCATAGGAAACCTTTCGAGTGCTCTCATATCAATTAAACGTTCGGATATGACAGCCTTAGAAAGTCCTCTGCCCTCCAGATCGGCCATGAGTTCTGATATCCCACCGCTTGCCCACTGACATACCCCTTCATCCAGCCAACGCGGCAGATTTTCCGGGTCTATATGACGATGAAGAAGGAGATGACACACCTCATGTTTCAGGGTTGTTTTCAAAGTAAACGGTTCGGTATATACCCGTGAGGTATCAAGGACAATAAGGTTTCTGCCGGGAACGGCAAATGCCAGGATTATGTCGCTGCCCACTGCTTTTCTGAATTCATCCCTGGTTTCAGCGAGAACAACAGCCGGACTGAAATCTATTTCCCACTGGAAATCCTTTTCCAGTTCATTACTAACAACAGGGTAGAGTGTTGCTACCTCCTGCGCAATATTTTTCTGAGAACTTGAAAAAAGTATCTCCACTTCAGGAGTCCGCAGGGAGAGTGTTTCAGCGGTTGAAAGAAGAGGGAAAACCAGAAAGATGAGAAGAAAATAAAATACTGATTTCATTATTCTTTGTTGTGCTCCCGGTAATATGGGTTGATTTCCAAACAAAAACGTTCGAACTATTTTCAGAAATCGCTTAGTTCGTCCAAAGTCTTATATGCTTGTCCGGTTGAATCCGCAAGAGCTTTGTGGACTATGAACCCTTTATACGTATTCATAGCACTTCGGATAACAGCATCTCCCCTGATTGCTGTTTCAATTCCTTGCCCAGCTATCAACTTTATATAAGGAAGCGTCACGTTCGTGAGGGCAAGGGTTGAGGTTTTCGGATAGGCCCCCGGCATATTTGCGACCATGTAGTGGAGAATGCCGTCAATTTCATACACCGGATCGTCGTGGGTAGTTGGCCGGGAAGTCTCAAAACATCCCCCTTGGTCTACGGACACATCGATGATTACCGAGCCTTTCTTCATGTTCTTCAGCATTTCTCTCTTTATCAGGATCGGGGTTTTTCCTCCGGGCACGAGTACTGCCCCGATGATGATATCCGCATGCTGAATTTCTTCCCTGATGTTATGGAGTGTTACAGGAAGAGTCTTGACCCTGCCCAGGAATAACTCATCTACTCTTTTCAACTTTTCCATATGGACGTCCATAACAATCGTATCTATTCCCAGCCCTATGCAATCACGGGTTGCATTCGTACCTACGATCCCTGCTCCAAGGACCAATGCCTTTGCAGGCTCTACGCCGAGCACCCCTGTAGGTAAAATCCCTGCTCCGCCTTTGAACCTCTGCAGGTAATATGCGCCCATAATCGGGGCCATCCTGCCTGCAATTTCACTCATTGGCGCAAGGAGAGGCAAATTCCCGTCTTTTTCGAGCGTCTCATATCCGAGGCCTGTAATTTTTTTCCGGAGAAGAACATCTATAAGCGCCGGGTTTGCAGCAAGGTGGAGAAAGGTGAACAGCGCCTGTTTCTCTTCGAACAGCTGGAATTCTTCAGGGAGCGGTTCTTTCACTTTCACGATCAGTTCTGTTTTTCCATACACNGTATCCTTTGTAACGATTTCGCCGCCTGATTCCCGGTAATACTGATCTGCAAAGTCACTCCCCTCCCCTGCGCCTGTTTCTATCAGGAGTGTATGACCATCGGATACGAGTTCTTCTACTCCGTAGGGAGTCATCCCGACTCTGAATTCCGCTTTCTTAATTTCTTTTGGAACACCAATGATCATAGGAAGCTCCTTTAAATTTGGAACTGATTCCTTTCCGTACAACGGTTAAAGCATCGAATAAAATTGGCGAAATGTCAAGATCAGCATCTCAGGAAATTCCCTTTTTTCCTCTTCTCTGATAAACTTTTCTATAATTATTCAGATGAAAGCAGAACTGGAACAAGTTGTCTGTGAGGTCCATGAAGTATTCAAACTGAGAGGGTTCACTCTTTCGGTTGCAGAATCATGCACCGGGGGATTCATTTGTCATGTTCTCACCTCACTTCCGGGAGCGAGCAGTTTTTTTACCGCCGGAGTTGTCGCATATACCGGGGAGATGAAAAAAAAGATTCTCGGCGTTTCTTCTAAAACCATCGCCCGATACGGTGTTGTGAGCGAACAGGCAGCAAGGGAAATGGCTGAAAGACTCAGGATCCTGACAAATGCCGCTTTTTCTGTTTCAACAACCGGGAACCTTGGTCCTGATGTACTCGAAGGGAAAGAAAAAGGGCTGGTGTATATTGCCGTGAACAGAGAGGGTGAAACAGTTGTAAAGGAATTAAGATTGCAGGGCGACAGGGAACAAAACAAGGAAGAGACGGCTTTTGAAACATTGAAGTTACTGATAGAGACTACACAAAGAATTCAATGACAAACAAGATACCTGACATTATTAAGAAAGAAATCGAACAACTGGTCAGGGAACTCAGCGACCACTGCTACCGGTACTATGTCCTTGATTCACCGGTTATTTCCGATGAAGAATACGACCGGATGTATTTCCGCCTCAAGGGACTGGAGGAACAGTATCATTATGTTCTCCCCGATTCTCCTACCCAGAGAGTCGGCGCTCCCCCTCTCGATAAATTTGAGAAGATAAAGCATACAGAACCCATGTTGTCCCTTGACAATGCGTTTTCAGAAGAAGATATGCAAGAATTCGATAAAAGGATTAAAAGGCTTCTGAAATCTGACCGGAATATTGAATATACAGTCGAGCCGAAATATGATGGCCTCGCTATAGAACTGACATACAGGAACGGTCTGCTTGAAAAAGCGTCCACACGGGGCGACGGATATGAGGGTGAAGAGGTGACCCGTAATATCAGGACGATAAAATCTGTTCCAATAAAAATCCCTGAAGACGGCAAGGTTCCTGATGAAATCGATATCCGTGGTGAAGTTTATATGGACATTGGTGATTTTGAAAAGTTGAACAGAGACAGGGAGAAAAAAGGCGAACCTCTCTTTGCAAATCCGCGGAATGCCGCAGCAGGTTCGGTGCGGCAGCTTGATTCTTCCATCACAGCTTCCCGGAAACTCCATTTAGCCTGTTACGGGATCGGTGCTGTAAGGGGAGTTGCGTTTGAAAGCCAATGGGAGTTCATTCAGTGGCTTAAAAAGGAGCGGTTCCCTGTTCCTGCTGTCATAAAAACAGTGCAGGGCATTGAAAAGGTTATTGAGATAATCAGGGAAATTGAAGAGAAGCGGAAGGACTTCTCTTTTGAAACCGACGGCGGTGTGGTAAAGGTAAATAATTTTGATTTGCAGAAACAGCTTGGCATGAAAACACGGGAACCCCGATGGGCTATTGCTTATAAATTTGCTGCCCATCAGGGCACTACTAAAATACTTGACATTCAGGGCAGCGTCGGAAGAACAGGGGTGATAACTCCCTTTGCCATTTTCGAGCCAGTAAGAATAGGCGGAGTTACTGTTTCCCGTTCCACTCTGCACAATTGGGACGAAATGGGAAGGAAAGACATCAGGATAGGAGACACGGTTGTCGTTGAACGGGCAGGAGATGTAATCCCTCATGTTATTGCAGTGATCAAAGACAAGAGAACCGGAAAGGAAAAACGCTTTCCCATGCCGGAACACTGTCCGGCATGCGGCTCAAAAGTTGTGAGAGAAGAAGGAGAAGTTGCCGTCAGATGCATCGGCCTGAACTGCCCAGCACAGGTTCAGGAAAAGATATTCCATTTTGCCTCAAGGGGAGCGCTTGATATAGAAGGTCTTGGTGAAAAGAATGTCGAATTATTTTATTTGCAGGGACTTGTCCATAATTTTGTCGACCTCTTTAAGCTGAAAAAAGAAATTCTGCTGGGTCTTCCGAGGTTCGCTGAGAAGTCGGCACAGAATCTCATCGATGCAATCGAGAAAGCAAAGCATACCACACTTGCCAGATTTCTCTACGCCCTTGGAATTCTGCATGTCGGCGAATATGCTTCAAAGCTTCTTGCGAAGAATTTCGGACGTCTGGAAGACCTGTTCCATGTGCAAGTTGACAGGATACTCAAGATTAAGCAAATGGGCGAAAAGATCGCCTACTCGGTCTCGGAGTTCTTTAACGATTCCGAAAATCTGCATGCATTGAAAGAACTGAAATCGCTTGGACTGGTAATCACGAATCCGGATTTCAAAAAGAAGGAAGAGGGCAAAAAACCTTTTGACGGTCTTACCTTTGTTGTCACCGGCAGTCTTCCGAAGCCGAGGAATGAAATAGAGGATATGATCGAAGATCTGGGAGGCCATGCTACTGCCTCAGTCTCAAGAAAAACCGATTACTTGATTGCAGGAGAGAATCCCGGGTCCAAACTCGAGAAGGCCCAAACCCTTCGTGTGAAGATTATTACTTATGAAGCGCTGCTGAAAATGATTGAGGAGTACACGGGGAAATATAACTTATTTCAGTAACCGATGGATATAGAAACTTTTACCATTACCTTAGCAGTTATGTTCCTGGTTTATATTGCCATCCGGCTCTTGACCAGGAAGTAGCAGACGAGATACGGGAGATAATATTTTGGATATCTGCCTGTTCGTTTCCTTGCCTGCAACTATTGAATGATCCGCCTTCTCATAAGCCTGAACGGGTAAGGCGCAAGCAAAATTGCTACCGTTATGATCCATACGATATCCCAGATACAGCATGGCAGATTGCCGAAGGAGAGCCCCCGGCAGATATTCACCAGGTGATAGAGCGGGGTAAAAAAGGCAATCTTTGATACAACCGGCGGCAGGGTATCAAGAGGGAAGAATATCCCGGAGAACAGGAACATAGGGGTCATAAAGAGTGTATAGAAATAGTTGAATGAATCGATTCCCGGGATAACAGCGGTAAACATGACCGATATTTCAGCAAAGATCAATCCTGTTATAAAAAGCAAGGGAATAACAAATACAATCAGGGGTGACTTTACAAGTCCGAACAGCGAAATCACAATGATTATGATCGTACCGTAGAGCAGGCTCTTTGTAGCGCCCCACATCATCTCACCGGCAATGAGGTCGTTCAGATTCACCGGCGTGGCAAGGATAGCGTCAAAAGTCTTCTGGAAGGTCATCCTCACATACGTTGCATAGGTACATTCATAAATCGCAGCAAACATGGAGGAAGACGCGATAATACCGGGGGCTATGAATTGAATATAGGGAATACCGTTTATTTCTTTTACAAAAGCACCGAGACCAAGACCAAGCGCCGCGAGATACAATGCCGGCTCTACAAAATTGAGCGCAATGCTCGATTTATACAATTTTGTATAGACCGTAAGATGCCGCTGCCATACCCTGAATGCTCGTTTCAGATTCATTGCGTTCGATTTTCTTCCTGACTTTCCCCCTTTTCTAAAGGGGGATGTAGGGGGATTACCAGAAAGAAATTATCCGGTAATCTCCCCTTGCCCCTCTTTAAAAAAGAGGGGTATGCAGTATCACTCTTAATATCGATTCTTATCATTGTATCAATCCTTCAGCGCCCTTCCCGTAAGTTTCAGATACACCTCTTCGAGATTTCCGCCGTGCAACCTCATGAGGTTTTGTGGAGAATCTATTGTTATGATCTTCCCCGAGTCCATAATAGCAACCCTGTCACAGAGTATTTCCGCTTCTTCCATATAATGCGTAGTAAGGATAAGTGTTGTATTGTTTGCTTTGAGATGGTTCAGTTTTTCCCAGACAGACCGCCTGCTGTGCGGGTCGAGACCGGTCGTAGGTTCATCGAGGATCAGCAGTGCGGGATTATTAATTAAGGACCGCGCAAGGATCAACCTTCGCTTCATGCCGCCGGAGAGCTGTTCTATTTTTACACGGGCCTTTTCCCTCAGGTCAACAAAATCAAGAAGTTCCTTTGCACGGTTCTCAGCATCCTGCTTCCTGATGTCAAAATACCGTGCATAAACGATCAGGTTCTCGAATACAGAGAGATCCGGGTCGAGATTGTCCTCCTGCGGCATGACTCCTATTCTCGCTTTTATTGAACTCGGTTTTTCTGTTACATTCAGCCCGAATACAGTCACTTCACCGGAAGTCGGAGGCATGAAACAATAAATAATCCTCATCACCGTTGTCTTCCCGGCGCCATTCGGTCCGAGAAAACCAAAACATTCTCCCTGGAGTATCTGACAATCTATGGAATCGACAGCGGTTAGCGCACCATATGTTTTCGTCAGCCCTTTTATGTTAACAATGTTCATAAAATCAATTGTAGCACTGATGGATTCATGATGTGGTAAATTTTCTCCAGAAAAACTCCCTCTTTTGACAAAGAGACCGTATGAGGAGTATTTTTACAGTATGCAGAAGACATCGCGTATTTTTCTCTTTTTCCTTATTGTTATCTTTGTGTCCTCCTGCGCCAGGGAGATACATCCTCCTCCCAAACCTGCAAAAATTGCAGTGGTCCTCGGTGCCGGAGCTGCAAGGGGATTCGCCCATATCGGCGTGCTCAAGGTGCTTGAAGCAAATAAAATTCCGGTACACATGATCGTCGGGACAAGCGCAGGGAGTTTCGTCGGTTCACTCTATGCTCACGGGTTCAATGCGTTTCAGCTTCAGAAGATGTCTTTTGACCTGCAAAAAGACGATATCCTTGATCTGACAGTCCCTGATAACGGTTTTATCAAGGGGGAAAAACTTGCGGGATATATAAACCATTCTCTGGGGAATACTCCCATAGAAAAGTTGAGAATGCCTTTTTTTGCAGTCGCCACGAATCTTCAGACAGGGGAGGAAGTTGTTTTCGGAAGCGGGGACACAGGCACCGCGGTGAGGGCAAGCTGTGCAATACCCGGCATCTTCAGACCGGTCGAGATTTCAAAAAAATTTTATATCGATGGAGGGGTCTCAAGTCCTGTCGCAGTTGATGCGGCAAGAAGGCTTGGCGCAGATATTATCATCGCTGTCGATATTGCAAGAGATATCGATCCGGCAGTACCCAAAGGGACCATTGAGACGATCCTTCAGTCAATCGGTATCATGTATGCAAAACTTTCAGTCATACAGCTTGCGAAAGCTGATTTTGTGATAAGGCCGAAGGTTGGGCATATCAGGAGCGCGGATTTTACGAAAAGGCACGAAGCAGTCCTTGAAGGCGAAAAAGCAGCCCTTGCCGTCCTTCCGGGAATTCAGGAAACCGTCAATACATTGAGAAGTGAAGGAAGACTTTAGATATCTCTTTTATTGCTTCCCCACCGGCATTGCAAGCTTTTTTAACTGTTCCTGTGTAAGCGGTGAACCATACCCGACGTACTGCAAGTTCGGCGCTGAAGGGTTGTCGATAGGTATCCATTTCCCATCCTGATAATTTTGATATACCGCGTCGTATGTCACACCGTCCACAACAGGGATTACGCCTTTTATATTCCTCACTTCACCGTTTTCAAACCAGGTGAGTGGTATTTTCCCTTCCTGAATCTTCTTCACAATCTCCGTTGCATGGCAATCACCACACTTTCTCGCGTCTTTCATAACCGAATGACTATTCTGCGGGGCAAATATGAGGAATGTTTTGTCGCCGGATACAACGAAATTCTGCATATTGGCAGAGGTTACTTTTCCGTTATAGTTCATCAGAAAAACCCAGTCTGTGAGTTTGATATCAACCCTCTTCTTCTCGTTGACAATTGTATCGATATGGCAGTTTGAACAACTGACAACCCGGCGGATATGGCATGCTTTGCATTCGAGTTTGTCTCCATGGATCTTGTGCGGAGTACTCTGCTTTCTGCCGCTATGGCATTTCTCGCATTGAGCGTCTATCGCTCCTACTTCTTTCATGGAAGCATACTCTTTCCCGTCACCGTGAACATCTCTTGCCGTATGACAGTCCATGCACTGCATCTCTTTGGCAACATGGACATCCGGCTGATTCTTTGCTGAATCGATACTCCGCATAGCCCTCGCACGCTTATGACAGGCAAGACACGTATCCTGGTTGTTTGCTGCTTTCGTGGAATAAGAGAACCTGTCTTCTGCTTTGACCGTATGGCATCGGTCACATGATGCAATATGGCAATTCAGACAGTCAAGTTTGTCGCTGTTATAAGGTATTCCGGTAAGCGTCTCCAGTCCGTTGTTCCTCTTGTCATACCAGTAAGCCATCCCCCGTGTCGTATGATGCAGGCTTGTTGTGAAGAAACTGTCTTCCTTCTTCATTTCAGCCGAGTGGACAGTCCCGAAGAATCCGGCTATAAGAAAAGCTATGAAAGCAGAGCAACAGAGCTTTTTCATGGAAACCTCCCGAAAGCATTACACTATTATTTCAAGATAACAATTTGGAGGAATTATATAGGAAAGAAGAGTTGCGGTGCAACTGTTTTTGTCTGCACCTGATTGCTTTTCTTACGCTCTGTCACAAGGGCGGACAGCTATCCGCTCCCACAATTTTTCGTCTATCTTATCGATATAATCCTGGAGGCTGAATCTTTTCCCGCAATCCATGCAGGCAAAAGTAATCGTCTTTCAACCGATACAGAGTCGCAACTCACCGCCGCACTGTTTGCATTGCATTTTTTAGTATACCCTGAATACCTCCCTGAAATCCAAGGAGAAACAGGACATTGTGGTATTATCTTATATGATCTCTGCCGGAGAAAAAAAAGCCTGGGAAATCCTGAGCAGCCTCGAACCATCCATTGTTTGCAGGAACAGCAATGTGTCATTTGACCAGGCCAAAAAGTCTTACAGCGTAAGATCCTTCTGCTGCGAGTTTTCTGTTGACCCTGATCATAAAACTATTCAAAGCATAAACAACACCGGTGAGAATATTATCCGGAAACACGGCTATTTTTTTATCCATTCCTGCCTCTGGTATCTTATCCATGGAAAGGACATCGCGTTATCAGGAAGACTGGTGAAGCCGGTAAACTTGCAAGGCGGGGATCTTTTTTTCAGGGGAAGTCACACCCTTCCTCTTGAAAATCTCGCTAAAAAATACGGGAAGGATGCATCCTCTTTCTTTCAAAGGGGGGGGGAACTCTCTGCAGAGACTGAAACCTATGGAGATGCCTCAATCAGACTCTTTCCCCTGCCGAAGATACCGGTAACCCTCATTCTCTGGCTGAAAGACGAAGAATTCCCTGCACGGACCGATCTTCTTTTTGATTCTACCGCAGGCATTCATCTTCCTCTCGATGTGCTCTGGTCACTCTCCATGCTGAGCATTTTGGTGATGCTGTGAATTACAGGCTGGAAGAAAAAACAGACTCGTTATTATCGAAAGAAAAAGGGACTGTCTATAAAGATCCGGGAGGGAAGATCAACATAGTCCTTGTGTATCCGAACACCTATCATGTCGGCATGTCGAATCTCGGATTTCAGGGGATTTATGGACTCCTGAACCGTATGCACGATGTCGTTTGCGAACGTGCGTTTCTTCCGGATACCGGAAATATTGAAGAATATACAAGGACAAACACGGAACTTTTTTCGATGGAATCCAAAAGACCGTTGAACAGGTTCGATATCGTAGCCTTTTCTCTCTCTTTCGAAAATGACTACCCGAATATTCTGAAAATCCTTCAATTGGCCAAGCTGCCGCTGCGAAGCTCGGAGAGGGACGCCCGCCATCCGTTACTGATTGCAGGAGGCGTGTGTGTCTTTTTCAATCCTGAACCCGTTGCCGGTTTTTTTGACGTCTGTTTTGTAGGCGAGGCGGATGAGATGCTTCCGGAATTTATACAGACATACAAATCTGTGCCGGCGAGAGATGCAATGCTCAGGGAAATTGTAAAAATAGACGGAATCTATGTCCCACAATTCTCTACAGTCGCATATAATCCGGATGGCACAATCATGCAACAGAGAAGTGAAGGCAACGTCCCTGGAAAAGTCAGAAGACGCTGTCTGAAAACTCTGTCGGCAATGAAACTCACCACATCAATCATTACCCCCGAAACAGAATTTTCCGATATGTATCTTATCGAGGCCATGAGGGGCTGCCCATGGAGCTGCAGGTTCTGTGTTACCGGCAGGATATATAATCCTCCAAGGAAAAAAGCCTTGCATGACATCGAGCATGAAATTCAGGCCGCGCTCACCCGGACGAAAAGGATCGGCCTTATAGGTCCCTCTCTGTCAGACTATCCTTTTATCAAGGAGGTTCTCAAAATTCCCGAAGTGGATTTTTCGATCACTTCCCTGAGAGCGAGCGGAAAGAGCGCTGAAATTATCGGCTTGATGAAGGGGCATAAAAGTGTCTCTATAGCTCCGGAGGCCGGCACTGAGCGGTTGAGAAAAGTCATTCAGAAAAAAGTTACAGAGGAAGATATTCTCGCTGCATCCGAGCATTTGTTCAGAGCAGGTATTGAAACCCTGCGACTCTATTTCATGGTCGGACTTCCTACTGAAACGAGGTATGATATACAGGGAATCATTGACCTCACCGAAAAGATCCGAAAAGGTTCAGCAAAGGGGAACATCACTCTGAGCATCAGCACATTTGTACCGAAGCCATTCACACCATTTCAGTGGCATCCGATGGAACACCTTACAGAGGTGAAGGACCGGCTGAAAATGATTAAGAGCGGTCTGAAAAATCTCAGGGGTGTGAGGGTATTTCACGATGTCCCGAAATATGCATATATGCAGGGGCTCTTTGCCCTCGGAAACAGGCGCGTATCAGGGGTCATCGAGAAAATACTGACAGTACAGGACTGGATGAAGGCTGCAGAAGCCGCGGGAGTCAATAAGGATTTCTTCATTTTCAGGCAAAAACAGTTGTCCGAAATATTTCCCTGGGAATTCATCGATTCCGGCATAGAAAAAGAAGCATTGTGGGCAGAATACCAGGAAGCTCTGGCTATCGGCTGACCATTGGAACTTACTTTGATGACTTCATTACCACCCTGTGATACTATAATAATTTGTATGAACACGGACTTTATTCATTTTGGCCATGTGAAAACCGGCATGGAAGATACATTGCTTCTTGAAAGGATAAAGAATGTCTTCAGGAAGATTTCTTCTGCCGCCATACGTTCAGGCAGGAACCCTTTCGACGTAAAACTTGTCGCTGTCACAAAAACCATTCCGGTTGAGAGGATAAAGGCCGGAGTAGACCTTGGTCTGAGAGCGCTTGGTGAAAACCGGGTACAGGAGGCGCAGGGGAAAATTGAAGCATGCAAGGTGCAATGCCCGGATTGCGATATAGAGTGGCATCTGGTCGGACATCTCCAGAGGAATAAGGCAAAGACCGCGGTCCACCTTTTTGATCTCATTCACTCGCTCGATTCAATAGAGCTTGCAACGCTGTTGAACAACCATGCTGGGCAGGCAGGAAAAATTCAGAGGGTTCTGATAGAGGTAAAACTTTCTGAAGAGGTGACAAAATACGGCATAGGCAGAGAGAAACTCATGGGTTTAATAGAAACAACAGCAGGCATGCAGAACCTAAAGCTTGAAGGACTTATGACCATGCCTCCTTATTTTGAGGATCCGGAACTGGCGCGTCCCTTTTTCCGGGAGTTAAGGGAATTGCGTGATAAGGCTGAAAAGAAAGGATATCAGCTCCCCGAATTGTCAATGGGAATGACCAATGACTATGAGGGAGCAATTCTGGAAGGAGCAACCATGGTGAGAATCGGGACAGCGATTTTCG
>WSSedA1B3DRAFT_1000095_pt1 | contig 23706 bp, 23 predicted proteins | sample WetSurSiteA1Bulk_FD_9468 | JGI IMG/M metagenome (IMG submission 9468)
TTGCTGGCGTTGTTGTTCCGCTTGTTGTTGCTGTTGAGCGGCAGCTTCGGCTTGCTGGCGTTGTTGTTCCGCTTGTTGTTGCTGTTGAGCGGCAGCTTCGGCTTGTTGGCGTTGTTGGATTTGTTGTTGCTGTATCGCTCCAGCTTGTAAGCGTTGTTGTTCGGCTTGCGTTTTGCCGAGTTCTTGTTGATATTCGGCTTGTAAACGCTGTTTTTCTATTTCAGTTTGAGCGCGTTGCTGCTGCTGTTGCAGTTCTGCTTGCTGACGTTGTTGTTCGGCTTCAACCCGCATACGTTGTTGTTGCTGTTGGAACTCTGCTTGTAAGCGTTGTTGTTCAGCTTGCGCTTTGCCGAGTTCTTGTTGATATTGGGCTTGCAAACGCTGTTTTTCTACTTCCGTTTGAGCGCGTTGCTGTTGCTGTTGAAACTGTGTTTTCAAAAGCTCTTGTTGATATTGGGCTTGCAAGCGTTGTTTTTCCACCTCGGCTTGTAGGCGTTGTTGTTGTACTTCTATTTGCTGGCGTTGTTTTGGCGTTAGCTCATCGCGTCGATATTGATCGTTATAATAGCCATGTTTATGGGTGTCTCGTGGGTAATAACTAGGTTGTTGTTGGTAATAGGGATAACTTCCACCTTGATTATAATATCCGCCTTGATAGACAGGTTGGGTTGGGTAGTAACCTTGATTGATTGGATAGTTAGTATTCAAGCGAGTATTACCGCGTGTTTGATAGTTATAAGCAGGCGGCTGCGTGGCACAGGATATAATGTTAGGTAACAATAACGCACTCGATAGTAACAATAACGTAAGTCTGGAATAAGAATTCATGACGCATATCCTGTAAAAATTTAAGTAGATGAAGTCTTGGCTGAGTCATCTTATGAAGTTTATGATGAATCAAAACTGAATAAAAAGGGGCAGAGATTACAAACGGGGTTATTTTTCCACAATGCCGTGTAACCAATAAGCTATCTTGATTTTAACGGCTTTTTTTATTTCTACACTTAGCCGATAAATAGCGGTCTGGTGAATAAGTTCATGCGCCCAGTGTAATAAGCCAGTGATGCTATGGTACAAAGAAGAAAACCAGTCGAATGTCAGCAAAGCCGTTTTGGTCAATCTAAATACGCGGGCAATGAGCAACGTGCCGACCAATTTAACGACAACTTCTAATAAAATACCCTGAATAATCGCGCCATGCGACAATAAAAATACTGCCAAAATATTAAAGGGCGTAACGATGGCAAGCGGAATTAAAAATGCCAACAACGCGGTGTTAGGTTTGGCGTTTAATAGCCACAAATCAAACTTTTCTAAGTGTAGTAACTGAGAAAGCCACTGCCCGATAGCAGTTAATATATCCCAAAGCCATTCTTCAAAAATGACGGCGACAGCGAGCAGGGAAAGCAGTATTTTTTTAAGCATTTTGGTTGGATAATTAATAGCAATTTAAAGAATAGGCTGCGTATTAATGATAAATCAATATGCCGCCGTGTTTTAGTACCTTAACGAGGTTATAAAATGATGTCCAGTAAACAGTAATGCGTTTTTCTTTGTACTTGAAAATAACCAATCAGATATTGAACGTAAAATTCTATATCAAGTTGTTAATTCTTTTTTAATAGCATAGTATTGTGCTTATGATTTTCTCACTCCGCCCATTCCTCGTTACTTTTCTGGTACTGTTGCAATTTATTGCACCCTTAGTCCATGCGCATACCAGCGAGAAATTTTTCTCACAAGGCTTGCATATTCCAGGTCTTGAAGTTTATGGGCATTCTGAATCATTAGACGCATTTGAATCAACACAGCCAGCGACCGCTTTGCTGTGTAAAGTGTCATCATTTTGTAGTGATTTTGATGGTCAGGTTGTCGGTGTTGATGCAGGGTTTAGTAGAGACCTCGCTATACCACTACCGCGACTCTACAAAATTATTGCTGATCTGCATCATGACTATTATCTAGCATCCCCCCCCGCTGTCTTTAAAACACAGCTTTCTGCCTTTGTTACCACGCTACATAGTCCAACCGTTGCGTTGCTTAGTCAGTTAGCAAATGCGGCTCATCCTGCCCGCGCCCCACCTGCATAAGTTTATTCTCTCACTATTTAAAATCAGCGTTGCTATTGTCACGCTGTTTACTTTATTACTTGTACACAATGAGTCTTACTTATGTTTGCTTTAAACCTTGTTAGCAGGTGTTTGTTTGCCTTTTGGCTAACCACCTCGTTAAGTTTCGCTGAATCAACACCGATAGTCGCGCATGAAGACCCGATTGAGATTGATGAAGCCTTATCCTTACCAAAAGTCGTCGATTTAACCCTAGAAAAATTCCCTGATATGGCATGGCTTAAATCGCTAGAAGATGAAGCCACAGCCCTTGCTCAGCGCGGTAAAAGTTGGACGGCAGGCGCGTCACAAGCCAGTTATAGCTTTCAAGAAGCCGCGACTGGTTTTAATAGCGGCAGACTGCATTATATCAATGCAGGGGTACAGGTGCCGTTGTGGAATATGGGTCAGCGTGATGCCGAACAAACTCTTGGCGAACAAGCCGATACCAACGCAAAAATCCAAACTATTGCCACCAAGTTACGCGTAGCAGGCTTAGTCAGAGGTGCGTTATGGGATATAGATTTACAAAAAGTTCGCTACGAACAAGCAATTGCCGAAATAAAAATCCATGAAGAACTACACGGAAAAATCGGACGACGTGTTGAATTAGGCGATTTACCGCGCTCTGATGTATTGTTAGCACAAACCGAATTGTTACAAAAACGCTCTACACTTATTCAAGCAGAAGCAGAATTGATGCACGCGCGTAAACGCTACACCAGCATCACGCAAATGACCAAAGTGCCGAAAAATTATCAAGAAAAGCTAGTTGATTTAAAAGAAATTGAACAAAACCATCCTTCTCTAGTCGCTATTAATAGCCAAATCAACCGTAAACAAGCAGAACTCGATGCAATTAAAGCCGTGGGTTCTGGACAAACCAATGTCTTGGCAGGTGTTAATGGTGACATGGGTAATGAGTCTAGTAACCACACTGCCAGTTTTAGTATCGGTGTCACTGTACCGTTTGGCGGTAGCGATCACCTCGCGCCGCAAGTTGCGGCAATCAATGTCGAACTCAATAAATTAATTGCCGAACGTGAACAATTGTTTCGTGATTTAAAGCAAGCCCATCATGAAGCAGAACATAATTTAGAAGTTAATCGTGCTGAGCTTGCCAATGCGAATGAGTTAAAACAGACGACAGAAAATCTACTAAACATGAGCAATACTGCGTTTTCAGTCGGTGAAATTGACTTAATGGATTTGTTAAAAATTCAATCTAAAGCACAACAAGCGGTTCTCAATGCCAAAGAACGTGAAGTGATGTTAGAACGCGATATTGCCCTGTATAACCAAGCGGTAGGAGTGATGCCATGAAAATTTTTATGCTGTTATGCTTTATATTATTGTGTTCAGTCGCTCACGCTGAAAACAACGTAAAAATTACCGAAGAACATTATAAGAATTTAGGCGTAACCCTTGGTAAGTTAGAAGCTGCCACGCAAATTCCGTTACTCACCGCACCCGCTAAAGTCGTTGTGCCGCCTGAGCAAGAATATGTCATTAGTGCTTCACAAGCGGGTCTTATCACTAAACTAAATGCCGCTATCGGCGATAAAGTTAAAAAAGGCGAGCTGTTAGTGGAACTCAATAGCCCCGATTTATTATCCATGCAACGCTTGTATCTTAAAGCCTTGAGTGAATTACAACAGGGTTCTTTTTTGTATCAACGCGATAAAAAACTGGTGCAAGACGGCGTGATTGCCGAGCGGCGTTGGCAAGAAACCCAAGGGCAATACAACGCCTTTCTGTCAGAAGCCGATGAGCATAAACAATTGCTACAAAGTGCTGGCATGACTAATGGTGAAATTGCCCAATTGAGTAAAACCCATCAGTTAGCCAGTCAACTGCATTTACGCGCCCCGATAACAGGCATCGTCATGGAACGCATGGCAGTGGCAGGTGAGCGCGTGGATAGCTTAGCTCCGATTTATCGCGTCGCTAATCTCGATGAACTGTGGTTAGAAATTAATATTCCGCAAGAGCGCGTTGGTAGTTTGAAAATTGGCGACCAAGTGCAAATTGAAAATACTGACATCCACGCGAAAATCAGTTTATTAGGTCAAAGCGTCAATCCTGAAAATCAAACCGTGTTAGCCAGAGCGATTATTGAAGGTAAGCAATCCGCTATACGCGCAGGACAACGCATCAATATTCAAATTATTCAAACCAGTCAAACACCCATCTTCAAAGTCCCCAACGCCGCAATTGCCCAAAACGAAGGCAAGTCGTTTGTCTTCGTGCGTAATCCAGAGGGATTTGCGGTGATGCCCATCAACGTGATCGGCAAACAAGGTGAAGAGTCGATTATCAGCGGGGAATTATCGGCGGATGATGACATTGCCATTCAAGGTGCAGTGGCGTTAAAAGCCAATTGGTTAGGCTTAGGGAGTGAAGAATAATGTCGCCTCTAATTCGTTTCGCACTTAGCCAACGGCTGTTAATGATGATTCTCGTCTTGTTATTGGCAGGCGGTGGCTATCATGCGTTTACTCATATTCCCATTGATGCGTTTCCCGAAGTCTCGCCCACGCAAGTTAAAATCATCGTCAAAGCGGCGGGTATGACACCTGAAGAAGTGGAAGCGCGTATCACCGCACCGATTGAAGTGGAGTTATTAGGTATTCCGCATCAAACCATGTTGCGCTCGATTGCCAAATACGCGCTCACGGACATTACCGTCGATTTTGAAGAAGGCACGGATATATTCTGGGCGCGGCAACAAATCGCCGAACGCTTGAATACGCTATGGGGTAATCTACCCGCAGGTGTCGAAGGCGGTATCGCGCCGATGACCACGCCCTTAGGTGAGATGTTCATGTTCTCAGTAGAAGGCGGCGGTTTGAGTTTAATGGAGCGACGTAGTTTATTGGATTGGGTCATTCGTCCTGCGTTGCGTACGGTGGCAGGCGTTGCTGATGTCAATTCCTTGGGCGGCTTAGTGCGGAGTTTTGAAGTGATGCCTGATAACACGCGCTTATCGGCTCGCGGCATTAGTCTGGAAAAATTACAACAAGCCATACAAAGCAATAATCGCAATGATGGTGCGGGGCGTATGACGGACGGAGAAGAAGCTTTAATCGTTCGCGCAGAAGGACGCATTAAAACCCTAGATGATGTGAAAACTATCGTGGTGGATAATAAGCACGGCATACCCATTACCGTTGCTGATGTTGCCGAAGTCAATATTGGAGCGATTACCCGTTATGGCGCGGTCAGTAAAAATGGGCAAGGCGAAGCGGTGACGGGCTTGGTGCTGAGTTTACGCGGTGCGAATGCGCGGCAAACTATCTCAGGCATTGAAGCCAAACTTGCTGAAATCAGCAAAGGTTTCCCGAAAGGCGTGGAAGCAAAAGTATTTTACAATCGCGGTGATTTAGTCGATAAAGCCGTCGATACGGTGTTACACGCGTTGTTAGAAGCCATTGTGTTAGTCATCGTATTGCTGATTTTGTTTTTGGGCAATTTACGCGCCGCGTTGGTGGTAGCATTAGCGTTACCGCTGGCGGCGTTGTTCACCTTCATATTGATGAAGCAAATGGGTATGTCGGCTAATCTTATGAGCTTAGGCGGCTTGGCGATTGCTATCGGTATGCTGGTCGATGCGGCGGTGGTGGTGGTGGAAAATCTCATCACCCATTTAGCGCACACTCAAACTGCACAACGCTTGCCACGCTTACACGTTATCTACCGTGCGACGGCGGAAGTTGCCGCTTCGGTAACGGCGGGGATTTTAATCATTATCATCGTGTTTTTGCCGCTTTTAACCTTGCAAGGTTTGGAAGGTAAATTATTCACGCCTGTTGCCTTGACCATTGTATTCGCGCTCAGCGGTTCGCTGGTGTTATCGCTCACGGTGATTCCTGTCATTGCCTCCTATTTGTTAAAAGAAGTTTCACACGAAGAACCGTGGCTACCGCGTCAACTGCAAAAACTCTATCAACCGTCGTTACTCTGGTGTCTCAACAACAGCAAAAAAGTCTTTACATGCGCGGCGGTGTTATTGATTGCGACAGGCTTTGTGTTCAGTCAAATCGGCAGTACCTTTATGCCAACGATGGACGAGGGCGATATTATTTTGCAATTGGAAAAATTGCCGTCTATCACACTGGCAAATTCAGTGGCGTTAGATGGTCAAGTGCAGAAAAGTTTGCTGAAAAATGTGCCTGAAATTGCCACTATCGTCTCGCGCGTGGGTTCAGATGAATTGGGTTTAGACCCGATGGGGTTAAATGAAACCGATACTTTTTTAGTGCTGAAACCAAAAGAACAATGGCGGATGTACAGCAAAGACGAATTGATTGAGGAAATCCGTAAAGTCATGGCACAAACGCCTGGTATTGCCTTTGGTTTTACCCAGCCCATAGAAATGCGCGTGTCTGAAATGCTGACGGGAACACGCGGTGATGTGGCGATTAAATTATTCGGCGCAGACCTTGCCGTATTGAATGAAAAAGCTAATGAAATTGCTGAAACACTGAAACACATCGAAGGCTCAAGTGATGTGTTTGCCAAGCAAAATGATGGTATGCAGTTTTTACAACTCACTATCGACAAATTGGCGGCAGGGCGTTTAGGTTTGAATGCTGATAGCATTGAAACCCTATTACGCGCTCAGATTGAAGGCTTAAATCTAGGCGTGGTGCAAGAAGGCATTAAACGCACGCCGCTGATTTTGCGCGGCTCAAGTAATACGGCGAACTTTGATAATTTACAAATCACCTTACCCGATGGTGGTCATGTACCTGTCACCGCAATTGCTAAAATTGAAAAAGTCGAAGGCGTGGTGTCGATTGGACGCGAAAAAGGACAGCGTTTTGTCGTGGTGCGTAGTAATGTCAATGGACGGGATTTAGTCGGTTTTGTCGATGAAGCGCGTAAAGCCGTGGAAGAAAAAGTCAAGCTGCCAACAGGTTACACAGTGGAATTTGGCGGGCAGTTTGAGAACCAACAACGTGCGGCGGCAACGCTAACGCTGGTTGTGCCTATCGCGTTGGGATTAATCTTTCTGTTGTTATTTTCTACGTTTGGCTCAGTGCGGCAAGCGGTGTTGGTATTATCCAATATTCCACTAGCAATGGTAGGCGGCGTGTTTGGCTTGTGGATTTCGGGCGAATATTTATCCGTACCTGCATCGGTGGGTTTTATCGCCTTGTTAGGTATTGCCGTACTGAACGGCGTGGTAATGGTGAGTTATTTTAATCAACTCAAAGCAATGGGCATGGACATACTGAAAGTGGTCACGCTGGGTTCGTCACGGCGGTTGCGTCCTGTCTTGATGACAGCGAGTATCGCGGCGTTTGGTTTGATTCCGTTGTTATTCGCCACAGGACCAGGTTCTGAAATTCAACGCCCGTTAGCTATCGTGGTGATTGGTGGCTTGGTGTCATCAACCTTCCTCACGCTATTTTTATTGCCGATTTTATTTAAATTATTTGGTTTACCCAAAGAGGTGGCATCATGAAACATGAAAAAGAATATCTAGTGACCATTAACGTGCCGCCAAGTCTTGAAGAAGCCATTGTTGACAGCCTGTTGATGTTGGAAGAAGAATTGGGGTTTAGTAGTTTTACGGTTAATTCCCATCACCACGAAAACAAAGGCTTATCACTTGCGGAACAAGTAACGGGACGACAAAAACGCTTACGCTTTCAAATGTATATAGATCAAAATGATTTAGAACCTTTAGTTACACACTTAAAAAAGGATTTTTCAGGCTCAGGCATTCAATACTGGGTATTACCTGTCATTGATAATGGCGTGATTTAAGTCTTAAGAGTAAATCTCCGAGGTTTTAAAAACCTCGGAGATTTGAATTAATCGGTAAACGATTTTGCAATTTGTTTGGCAATCGGGTCATAACGCTCTTTTTCGCTTTCATCGTATTCAAGTACAAAGGTCTTAAACACGCCCCCACTCAATAGCGTTTTTTGGTAAAAAATTCGCCCCGCATTGTAGCCAGATACCACAAACCAGTTATCTTCTAACACCTTATACGTCACTACTCTTTTGGGATTTTCTGGTGTACCACCGCGTGATTCTTCGCGGTACATTTCTTCCAGTGATTTATCTAAGGCATTATTTGCACCGTAGACAATTAAACTGACCTCGGCATCTTTGGATAAAAATTTCTGACCATCACCATTATCTGATTCCCCTTGCGGAAACAGTATCTCTTTTGGATAGTCTATTGAATAATCGAATCTATCGTTGTGGTAAGTGTCATAGGCATCAACAGCAATTGCCAGTTGTGTCCACAAAACGAGAGTGAAAATGAGGAGTAGCTTGTGCATTTATGTATTTCCAATAAAGGTTATTTTGTTTTTACAAGTGAATAATATGTAAAAAAACAGTCTAAGTTCTGTTGATATTTAAACACTGAATATTAGAGACTTCAAAATTTCGTGTTGAAATGCCAAATCTAATAAAATTGAGTGATGCAGAATGGCAAGTAATTTATAGTTTGTTAACTGATGTTACGCACCCATAACTAAAAATCAATAAATTACGAATTTTTCAATCCACTACAGCTATTGATTCCTCTGGAAGCCTGCGTAACATCAATGTTTATTTAAATTTTAGTTGCTACTAAATTTTGTTACAAAATGACAAAAAATGACAGTTTTTAACGTCTAAAACCTAAAGTATCAACAAATCACACCGTTCAACAGTAATATTGGCTAACCTTTTGCCTCATTGGCACGCAATATGCTTATGTACAGCTATAGCATAGAGATTCAGATAAAAGCTGGCTTGAGACAGAAAATGGGTATTTTCAATACCCATTCTATATCAATTAATACTCCATTCTAATTGCTTGTTACTTATAATTTTTTAGATAAAAATATTAATAAATGATGATTAGCCAATAAACCAATCTGCGAGTGGTTTTTTATGCAAATCGTATTTTGTTTGAGTTGTTTTTAAAGGCTATCGTTAAAGTGCAGATGTACTGATGTTCAAGCAATTGAGATGTATTGAGTAACACAAAAAATGAACATAAGTGAAATCATGCAAATTAATTTTCTTAATGAGTGTTTTTTAAAGTGCGGTGGTTTGTCGCGCGGCAATATGTCACGTTTTAAAGCTTTATGTAAACAGTTAGACTTTGTGCAACTGATGTTTTCTCTCCAGCAGGCATTAGTTAGATATACTCTCCTTCCTCTTAATAATGCGGACAGTCATGCTGCCCGCATTTTTTTTAAATCGCCGAGGTCATTAATATGAAACGCAGACATACATCACACGATTTTAATCCCGTTGACTATATTGAACTCAGTAAAAAAACCGCGATTCATGAGGCAGGACACGCAGCCGCCATTTACTTTGGCAATAAAGACAAACAACTCCCCCCCGTTTTTTTTCAGATTATTATTGGCGAGTGTTCCTGTAAAAATTATGACAATTGCACAACCAAGTTAGAAGGCGGTCGCTTGATTCATACCTTGCCTTATTCAATTGAAGAAACCCTTTGCAATTTTTCTGCCGTACAAAAACAAGCGTATCAACAGGCTTTTGAAGCCGATATTATCAATTTATTAGTGGGATCGTTAGCGGAAGCAAATTATATTGCACAACGTGATAATGAATTGATTAGCCCGCGTTTAGTGCCGATGCACGCACTACATAATTATGGTGGCTCATCTGATTTGGAAACAATTAATGAATATCTTGATTGTTTTATTGTTGATAAGAAAGAGCAGGAAAAGAAGATGTCCAAGCTGTTTCGAGCTGCCTTTGACTTTGTTAATAATTGGTCGCATTGGTGTGCTATTACTGCTTTGGCAGACTATATTTTAGCAAATGATAAAAAAATCATTAGCTATGAAGAAGTGATCGCTGTACTAGATGCTCACTTTTTTGTGATCAAAAAACGCGCTTGGCGTTAATAAATATCTGTAAATCAGGCATATCACGCAGTAACCGAGTGATATGCCTGACTTCAATTATTCTCCCGTGTTAGATAACCCCTTTATTTCTTAATTATCAATCTGTATCTATTTGATTTTTTAGATAAAAAATAGAAATTGTCGCTCTTGGCACAGCAAATGCTTTGTTATTTGTTGAAACAAAACCAAGGAGACGATTTTGAACATAGCAACGGTTTATCAACAACATCAAAACGAATTAATCTGCTATACCGCTCGAATCACTGATTGTCGAGATACGGCTGAAGATATTATTCAAGAAAGTTTTATTATTTTGTTTCGTGAGTTGAAACAGCAGCACGTTGAAAACCCTAGGGCTTTTTTATTTCGTGTTGCCAAAAATTTGGCATTTGACCATCTTAAGCATAAAAAAGTAACGACTAATTATGCGCAAGCGCAATACCCGATCTTAGAATCGACTATTGAAGCACCGTCTATTGAGCAAGTGATGGTAGAGCATCAAGATATAGACCTAATGAGACAGGTGATTGATGAATTACCGCCTCGTTGTCGCGATACTTTTATTTTGAACAAAATACACGAAATGAGCTACAACGAAGTCGCGCAACATACAGGTATATCAGAAAGTGGTGTTGAAAAACACATTATGAAAGGTTTGCGGCATTGTCGTAGTCGCTTAAAAAATCTAAAAGATCACTGAGTGTATTTCAACAATGCGGAAGGTTGTCGGTTGCGATGTGTAATGGAGTCAAAAAATAGCTTTTATGACTCCACTGTTTAGTCACTTATAAATCAAAATAGTTAATCGCACCAATTAACGGTGTGCGCGGGTTCAATGATAATTTTACTGAGATTTTATCGAGTAAAGGTAGAAAACGTCCCTTGGCTTTAAAAGCCTTTATAAAATCACCATTTTGCATAGCGGGTAATATTTTCGCCCCAATACCACCACCGATAAAAATGCCACCTGTAGACAGTGATTTTAATGCCAAGTTACCTGTTTCAGCTCCATAAAGCTCAACAAATAACCTAACGACGGCGGCACATAAAGGGTCTTCATTGTTAATTCCTAACTGAGAAATGACGGCATTTCTGTCCACATCACTATTTATATCAGGTACTTTCAGACAAGACGGCGCAATACCTTGTTCACAAAGAAAATCATATAAGTGACTAAAACCGATACCCGACAGAATACGTTCATAACTGACATGATCAGGATAAATGTTTCTAAGGTATGCTAACAAACTATCTTGCTGGGCAGTTTGCGCGGCAAAATCACTGTGACCGCCTTCGGTCGCCATTGGATAATGTTTGTTGCCATCCCAATATAAAATCGCTTCACCCAAACCTGTCCCCGCCGCGATAACGGCGATATTGCCACTTTGAACTTGTGCATTAGGGTTTAACTCGATTAAATCTTGTTCGGGCAGATATAACATACCCAGTGCCATTGCTTCTAAATCATTCAACAATCTTACTTTGGTGGTATTTAATTTTACTTTTAGGGCTTCGGCGTTTAGCACCCACGGTAAATTAGTAGTTTGGCAATGTTGATTAACCACAGGCCCTGCAACACCAAAACACGCGGATTTAATAGGCGTGTCAGTGGGTAAAAAGGCAGTTAAAATATCATCAAATGTTTGAAATTGTTGGCTTGAGTAGCTTTTTTCATGTACGCATGTCAATGAGCCGTTAGTATCTCTCGTCAACATAGATAAGACGGTTTTTGTTCCTCCGATGTCGCCTGCTAGTATCACAATGAACTCCTGCTATTAAGTAGATGGTTTAACTCGGTCAGTATAACACCCTGCCTGAGTATGCGCTTTTACATACTTTGAATGAATTAACTGACATGATAAAGCCGCTGCTTACTGCTTGGTTAATTTGATAATAAAGTAGGTTTTTAACAAATATAGACAATATAATTGCGAAAAAAACATGATTAGCATGAGGTTATAAGCTAGATATAGAGTCTAAACAATCAATCGTTTGTATTAACGCGTGATTTCAAGGTAACACCAACCCAAAATTACAACTTTGATGGAGATATAATTATGAAAAAGATTTTATCGAAAATGGTAGGTTTTCTGTTAGTCACGGTACTGACTGTGCCTAGCATTGCCAATGCTGCATTGAGTGAACAAGAAGCGAAAGAAATTGGCGTTAATGCCTATCTTTATTTTTACCCGCTGGTGACAATGGATGTTACTCGCAAACAAATGACTAATATCGAAAGTGGTAAAAAACCAGGCTACGGACCGATGAATGAATTTTCTCATGTCCGTGAATATCCGCCAGCGGATATGAAAGTGGTGGTAAGACCTAACTTTGATACATTGTATTCGGTTGCATGGTTAGACTTGGTTAAAGAACCTATGATCCTATCCGTGCCAAATACCGATGGACGTTATTATCTGATGCCTATCTTAGATATGTGGACGGATGCGTTTGCTGTACCTGGCAAGCGCACAACTGGTACTGAGGCAGGTGACTACGCAATTGTGTCGCAAGGCTGGAAAGGTAAACTGCCTAAAGGCGTGCAACGTATTGATGCGCCTACGCCAATAGTTTGGATTATTGGTCGCACACAAACCAATGGTTCTAGCGATTATGATGCCGTGCATAAGGTACAGGACGGTTATAAACTCACACCACTTTCGCAGTGGGGAAAGAAACCTAAGCCAGTAAAAGCCGTGATAGATGCAACGGTAGACATGAAAACGCCGCCACTGGAACAGGTGAATCAAATGTCGGCTGCTGCCTATTTCAAATACGCTACTGAATTAATGAAAGTTAATCCACCGCATGTTACCGACTGGTCTATGGTCGCACAGTTAAAGAAAATCGGTATCGAAGCAGGCAAAAGTTTTGACTATGACAAACTTGATCCTGCTGTTAAACAAGTGCTGGATAAAGTACCCGCTGACAGCTTAGCGTTGATGAAATGGAAGTTGCCGACTTTGGCGCGTGTGACTAATGGCTGGTCGATGAATACTGATACCATGGGAACTTATGGCGATTATTATTTGAAACGTGCGATGGTGACTATGCTTGGTTTAGGTGCTAATCAACCAGCCGATGCTATTTATCCGATGAATATTGCCGATGCTGATGGCAAACCGATGATGGGCGAGCAAAAATATGTACTGCACTTTACTAAAGAAGAACTCCCTCCAGTAGAGGCTTTTTGGTCAGTGACAATGTACGATGAAGCGGGTTATCAAGTTTCCAATCCCCTCAACCGTTTTGCGGTCAGTTCATGGATGCCATTTAAATACAATGCCGATGGCTCATTGGATTTATACATTCAACACGATAGCCCTGGTTCTGACAAAGAAGCAAACTGGTTACCCGCACCTGCAAGTGGAAAGCTAGGTGTAACTATGCGCTTGTATGCACCCAAAGCTAACGCATTGGATGGACGCTGGAATCCACCCGCCGTTAAGCGCGTTGAGTAATACACACTTCGTTTCTTATGCTTGAAAAAGTCATGAGTAAAAATCGACTTAAAAGCAAATGTTAATCTTTAGGAAGCACAGCTACACGGTAGTTACTAATAATCGTCGCTAGAGATGGCGGCTTATTTAAATTCAGGAGAAAAACATGAAAACTTCAAAAAAAATCAATACTATTCGGACTGGTTTAGTTACGTTAATACTACCGCTGGTTATCAGTGCTTGTGCTACTGAAGCTCAGTTTCTTGCACAAACTCAACCAGCGGCTGTAAACGCGGCACTGGCGAGAGGACGATTTGAACTAAACTGCCCTGATGCAACAAGCACGGTATTATCTAAGAAAATGACCTATATCAATGGTATTGGTATTGGTATGGGCGGCGGTGGTGGCTATGAGTGGGGTGAATATACCGTAGGTGTGAAAGGCTGTGGTAAATCAGCCGTTTATGAAACCATGTGTCGTGATTCGGATAATTGTAATGCGCTGTCACAGACTGGGCGTGTTTTGGATAATCTACAAGGTCAATAGGTGAGTTGTGGGTGTATTGGATTCACATTTTACGTTTACCAAGCTAACCCTATTGCTATTTTTTGGCGTAGTGGCGAGTTGGTCAGTGAGAGCAACGGATCTTGAACCTAGAGCTTATTCCAATATACCAACAGGACTCAACTTTGCGGTCGCAGGCTATTCTAATATCAAAGGCAATGTAGCATTTGCCCCAACAGTTCCCATCACCGATGCTAAGCTGGAAACGCACAGTGCTATTTTTGCTTATGCGCGGTCGCTGGATTTTTGGGGCAAGTCTGGCAAAGTTGATATTATCATTCCAACGGCGTGGTTATCAGGTCAAGCCGAGGTAAAAGGGCAGGAAAAAGACAGGCAAATTTCTGGTTTTACCGATTCAATGGTGCGCTTATATGTGAATCTTTACGGTGCGCCTGCTATGTCAATGAAAGAGTTTGCCAACTATAAGCAGGATACTATTGTTGGTGTTAGCCTTGCAGTCATTGCACCAAGCGGGCAATACGATCCATCGAAGCTGGTAAATTTGGGTACTAATCGCTGGACTGTCAAACCAGAAATTGGTGTTTCTAAAGCATGCGGATCATTGATTGCTGAATTTGCCGCAGGTATGTACATCTTTACCGATAACAATCAGCCATTTCAGAAAAACACCCTAGAGCAGAAGCCACTCTATAACTTTCAAGGGCATCTGATTTACAGCTTCGGCAAAGGTATTTGGGCGGCTGTCGATGGCAATTACTATACAGGCGGTCGTACTACGCAAGACAATATAATGGATGACAATATGCAGCAGAACTGGCGCGTGGGCGGTACACTATCATTTCCTATCACTAAGCAAAATTCCATCAAACTTTATGGTAGTACGGGTGTCTATTCACGGACTGGTAGTAGTTTCGACATAATGGGCATTTTGTGGCAGTACCGCTGGGGAGAAGGGCTTTAAAGAAGTGTTAATTTGTCATATTTTAGTGAATTATTTTTAGAGGTAAATGTTATGAATATGCGCAATAAAGTTTTTGGTCTACTAATCGCCGCAACGTGTGCAGCTACGCTGTCGTTATCTGTACAAGCACGAAGTTGGTCGGGGGCATACGGCGGTTCAGCTAGTGCCAGTTGGGGTTCTCGAAGTGCTACAGATGCTAGAGGTGGCTCAGCTACTTGGACGCGTGGAGAGGGAACAACAGTTGATACCGCTGATGGTCGTTCCGCTAGCACCAGTGCGACGGCTTGGCGTACACCTGCTGAGGGTGCGGCTGAACATGGTTATGGCTATGGCGCGGATGGCTATCACCCGCCTGCCTACGGTTATGGTTATCATCCACCCGCTTACGGTTACGACTATCATCCACCTTCTTACGGCTATAGCTCAGGTGATGTCGCAGCCGCTGGTGTGGCGGGTATGGCAGTTGGTGCTATGGCGGGTGCTGCGGCTGCGGAGAGTTCGGCACCACCACCGTCTACCGTGATTGTACAAGAGTCTGCACCACCGCCTGCATACACGCCGATGCCAATAGGCACGACTTTATATAGCCTACCCAGTGGTTGTTCAGGGAATACATTCAATGGCATACAATACTATCAATGCGGCGGAAATTGGATGCAAACTTTTCTCGGTAGTCAGGGGGCTTATTATCAAGTCGTTCCTGCACCCTATTGATAGCTCATATCCCTCTCACTGATTTAAAGGACAAACTATGAAAAATTTCAGAAAATTTTTATCACTGCCTGTTCTGTTATCTGCCATCGCACTGGTATTATCGGGCTGTGCGCATGAACAGAAACAGGTTGCCAAAGCGGCAACGCCAGTACCTGCTAAAGAGACCGTTAAACCTGCCCAAGTTAATGCGTCGCAGACTCCTACTGTCGCACAAAACTCTATTGACCAAGCTGCATTGACTCGCTTGAAACAAATGAGCGACACACTGACTTCCGCGCCAGCATTTAGTTATTATGCAAAAAGTATTGTGGAGTTAAAATCTCCTGTAAGAGATCAATTACTGACTTTTTCATCTAATGTAGAAGTTGCATTGCAACGCCCTAATAAATTGCGTATCAATACCGCAGGGGATGTACCTACGATTCACCTTTATTTTAATGACGACAAAGTGTCAGCGATTGATCTTGAGGACAATGTTTATGCGGTGTCTCCATCAATCAGCAGCATGGATGAAATGATTGCTTACGTTTTGGGTAAAGCAAAAATCAACCTACCCGCTGCGGATATTTTGAACAGCAATCCCTATGCACTAATGACGAAAGATTTAACCTATGCTAGCCGCGTAGGCGAATCAAAGGTCAACGGCGTACTTTGTGATCATTATGCTTACATGGAACCGAACATCAATTGGGAGATTTGGATACAAAAAGGCGATGAAGCACTGCCCTTACGTCTAGCCATGACGTATAAACAAGCCGATGGTTCTCCTCATTTCTTAGTGGACTTTGTTGATTGGAATCTAAAGCCTAAGCTAAATTCCGATATTTTTACCTTTAAAAAACCTGCGAAGGCTGTACAAGCGCAGTTTGGTTATTTACAAACTGAAGCGGCTAAAAAATAAGGTAACGCCCCATACCGATGAAAGTATGGGCTGTAGAGACGTTGCATGGCAACGTCTCTATAATAAATAAAGCTTGCACCACTACTTGTAACCACTACAAAAAGGAGTATTTTTTATGATTAATCCAACGACCAACCGCTCAAACCTTAGAAAAAAATTGCCCTCTATTGTATCGAGTCTGTGCGTTATATTGTTAGTGACAGGTTGTGCATCAACAACCAACATAACTAACAGCCAAATGTTGGTAACAGGTCAACTACCAAGACCAAATCACATTTTTGTGTATAACTTCACTGCGTCTCCCAATAACATTTCCGCTGACAAAATCGCTGTGGGTCGTCAAATTGGCAGTGAAATTGCAGCAGAGTTAGCTACGAATATCAGTAACATGGGATTACCCGCCGCGCAGGCATCGGCAGGAACACAACCACAAATCAATGACATTGTAATTCAAGGTCAAATTCTTTCGCTAGTTGAAGGCAGTGCCGCTGAGCGCGTTGCTATTGGCTTTGGCGAAGGCGCGTCTGAATTAAAAGTACAAGTCGAAGGCTATCAAATGACACCTAGAGGATTACAAAAACTCGGTTATGGCACTACCGATGCAGGTGGAAGTACCAGCCCTGGTGCGGCTTTAGGGGTTGCAGGTGCGATTGCTACCGCTAATCCAGCTGGTCTCATCGTCAGCACGGGTATGAAAGAGTATGGCGAGGTGAGTGGTAGCAGTACCGTTGAAGGTAGAGCCAAAGATACAGCCAAAGAAATCGCTGATCGACTTAGAGCTAGGTTTCAACAACAAGGTTGGATTCAGTAGCCTGTGTACATTGAGACGTTACATTACAACGCCTCTACAATGTTTTTTATCTAAACAAAGGAGTCGAGATTATGATAATTAAAAATAAAACGTATTGTCTTGTGATTACCGCAATTTGCCTAACCGCAATGTCATTGCCATCTCATGCGTGGCGAGCAGCTGGGGCAGGTGGTGCGGGCGTTGCTCGTGGCACTTATGGCGGTTCAGCCGCGTGGAATCGTAATACCGCAGTTGTTCGAGGACCTAATGGTAATACGGCGGCTTGGAATCGTGGTGGTGCTTATCGTCCTCCCGTTCCTGCTTATGGTTATCGTCCACCTGCTTATTATGGCGGTCATTATGGCTATAGTTCTGGTCAGGTTGCGGCGGCAGGTGTTGCTGGTTTGGCAGTGGGGGCAATGGCTGGTGCGGCAGTGGCAAATAGCAATAATCAACCTTCTACCACTACTGTCGTTGTACAACAACCCGCAGGAACGCCAATTGGCACAAATTTGAATAATTTACCCAGTGGATGTAACAGTGTGATGGTAGGTTCAATTCAATATTTTCAATGCGGTTCAAGTTGGATGAGAGCTTACTCTGGCTATTACCAAGTTGTGCCAGCACCTTATTGATTGCTAGGACAAACCATCACCGTTTTTATAGAGAGAAATAATTATGCACCCTACTAAAAAAATCTCATCGTTGTTGTTTGTCATGGCGATTGCGTTACAAGGCTGTGCGCATGAAGAAAAAAAAGCGGTCAGTGCGCCGACGAATCCTGCAACGGCAAAAGTAACAAAACAAACTACCGCGCCTACTCCTGCGGCACAACCTGCTCAGCACGTTGTTAATAAACAGGCAGTAGATAGACTTAAACAAATGAGTGACAAACTGATAGCCAGCAAAGCGTTTAGTTATCACTCTAAGAGTGCTATTGACCTGCAATCAGAGACAGGGCAGTTTGTCACTTTCTTTACTGAGGCTGAAGTGGCGTTACAGCGTCCTAATAAACTACACATGGCTGTGTCAGGTGATACGCCGAATATTCATCTTTATTTTGATGGCACTAAGGCTTCTGCTTTCGATGCTGATAATAAGATGTATGCAGTGTCGAATACACCACTGAGCAATATTGATGAAATGTTAGAGTTTGTCATGACTAAGGCTCAAATTAGTTTTCCGTCTGCGGATATTCTGTACAGCAATCCATACACGGTGATGACTAAAAATCTAACCGATGCCGCTGTAGTCGGTGATTCTATGGTTAATGGTGTTCCTACCGAACATTTTACTTATCGAGACCCCGCTCTCGATTGGGAAATCTGGATAGCAAAAGGTGAAAACGCACTACCCATGCGTTTAGCCATGACCTATAAACAAGTAGAGAATCGTCCAAGTTTTCTCGTAGAATTTACCGACTGGAAATTGAATCCTAAGCTAAAAGCTAGCACCTTTGAATTCAAAGTGCCTGCGGATGCTAAACAAATTGAATTTGGTACTTATGCGGAGGAAAAAGCAAAGTAACCGAATAAGGAAGAATTTTAACTGGAGTCCAATAGCTTCAGCTATTGGATAAAAACAGCTAAAGCTGTTTTACTCAGTTTTAGACACCTCTGCACAATAAAGCAATCATCATCAGGGGACACGTTAGCGTTCCCTGATTTTTTAAATCAGTGTACGAACTAAGGCTAACCCATGAATACGACACCTGAATTTCAAATACCCGACGATTTTTCCCTCGTTCAGGGCGGACCACTGTTTCAATTGTTTATCCGTAGCCGTTTAGCAACTAGTGGGCTAGAGTTGTTACACAGACGAATCATTTTTTTTGTGTTACTTACTTGGCTGCCGTTGCTATTGCTGTCAACCCTATCAGGGCAATTGTTAGGCGGTAGCGTCAACGTTCCGTTTCTGTATGATTTGGAAATACATGTCCGTTTTTTGCTGGCGTTGCCGTTGTTATTAGTGGCTGAATTGATTGTGCATCAACGTATGAAGATCGTCGTACGGCAATTTATCGACCGAAACATTATCACGACAGAAATCAGACCGTATTTCGATGCCTGTATTGTTGCCGCGCTACGCTTGCGCAATTCGGTCTGGATGGAGATAGGGCTGATTGCTGTCATTATGATCTACCATTTTATATGGTCTCAGACGGCGACGCTGGACACCACTATCTGGTATGCGGAAGGCGTGGCATCGGAACAGCACCTGAGTCTAGCGGGCTACTGGTTTGCTTATGTCAGTTTACCCATTTTTCAATTCCTGATGTTTCGCTGGCTACTCAGAATTATCGTGTGGACGCGATTTCTTTGGCAAGTTGCACGTTTAGAACTCTATCTTGTTCCCACCCATCCCGACAAAGCAGGTGGACTAGGCTTTCTTGCGGGCAGTGCCGCCGCATTCATGCCTTTTTCTCTCGCATTAGGGTCACTGCTTGCTGCAATGATTGCCCAGCGTATTTTTTATGAGGGTGCGAAACTATTAGATTTTAAACCAGAGATTGCCGCTTCTGTGGTATTTATGTTACTGATTATTCTAGGTCCCTTGTGCGTGTTTGCAGGGCAGCTTGCCCGAACCAAACGGGAAGGCTTAGTGCGTTATGACTGTTTAGCGAGCAGTTATGTCATCGAATTTGAACGCAAATGGCTACGCGGTGGTGCGCCAGAAGATGAGGCATTCGTGGGTAGTGGTGACATTCAGTCGCTTGCTGATTTGAACAATAGCCTTGAAACAATTCGCAACATGCGCATATTTCCGTTTGGTAAAGGAACCGTGTTACAAATCGCTGCCACCGTTCTACTGCCTGTGTTGCCGTTGGCATTGACGATGATTTCGTTGGAAGAATTAGTCCAAAAGCTTATTGGAATTTTGTTGTAAATTTTCCCCTTTACAGGAGTAACAAACATGAGCAAAAAAGAGTCTACTAAAAAACATAAACACAATCATGATGCTGATAATGTCGCGCTAATTACCGTAGATAAACGTTCAAGAACAGACCGCAAAGCAGACGGTAAAGCTATGCGGCTTGCAGTGCCGTTAGCCAGTCACGCACAGTGGCAAGCACCCAGCCACCGCCGCGATCCCATTGAATTACTCATCGAGTCGGGTGCTGGTCGATTACCCGAACTGCTACCGATACGCTATGGGCGAATGTTGCAATCGCCGTTTGCATTCTATCGAGGTGGAGCGGCAATTATGGCGGCCGATCTTGCGGGCTTACCGAAAACAGGTATTCATGTACAAGCGTGTGGCGATTGTCATTTAGTCAATTTTGGCAGCTTCGCTACGCCAGAACGGCGGCAGATATTCGCCATTAATGACTTCGATGAAACCCTGCCTGCGCCTTGGGAGTGGGACGTTAAACGGCTGGTTACCAGCTTCGTGATTGCAGGGCGGCACAACGGTTTTACCGCTGAAGAAAGTCGTGAGGCAGCACAAGCGTGTGTGCGTAGCTATCGTGAGCATATCCGTGAATTTTCCAAAATGCAGGCACTTGAAGTCTGGTACTTCAGCATCGACATGGACACGGTACTCGAAACAGTGGAAGACAATATTGCCAGAGAACGTGTCAAAAAGCGGTTCAGCAAAGCTCGTAACCGTGATGTGATGGATGAGGATTTTCCCGCGTTGGTCACTTTCGAGGACGGTGTTCATCGTATCCGCGATAAACCTCCGTTAATTTATCATGCCCAAACCGAAGAAACAGCCATAGCAGAAGCGCGTGTACGCGAGGCTTTTGAGCGTTATCGAGCCACATTGGCAGATGATCGACGGGTATTGCTAGATAGGTATGAATTTAAGGATATGGCTATGAAAGTAGTGGGCGTTGGCAGTGTCGGTACGCGCTGTGCCATTATGCTGTTGATGGGGGGTGCAGAAGACCCATTATTTTTGCAAGTTAAAGAAGTACGCCCGTCGGTATTAGAGCCTTACGCAGGACGCAGCACATACTCAAATCATGGGCAACGCGTGGTGACGGGGCAACGGCTGATGCTGTCGGCAAGCGACATCTTTCTCGGCTGGGTAGAGAATGAAGTTGGCAACCATTTCTATGTAAGACAACTGCGAGATATGAAAATGAAGCCTTTGGTCGAACTGTTCACGCCATCCGTAATGGATCACTATGCGGAACTCTGCGGCTGGGCATTGGCGCATTCTCATGCCCGTTCGGGTGATGCGGCGAAAATTGCTGGCTACTTAGGCAAAAAAGAAGGTTTTGATGAAGCATTGGCAGATTTCGCTGAAAGCTACGCTAACCAAAATGAGCAGGATTATCAAGCCTTGCAACATGCTGTTCAGGAAGGACGTTTAGAGGTTTATATTGAGCATTGAGGCAGAATGATTAATCACACGCTATGAATCAGCAATCGGAATTTGGAGTGCAATAGATGAAGGTGAGTATCAAGCGGTTTAGACTATTTCTGAAAAACCAGGCTATGTTTTGTGAATTTAGCACCATAGTTCGCAGCAGCCTGATGGCGAGTATCGCGCTCAGTTTGTCGGGATGTGGAAGTTTTGGTCCTCCGAGCGTGGATCGTGACCGCTTCGATTACATGAATGCGATTTCAAATTCCTGGAAACAGCAAACCCTGCTCAATATTGTCAAGATGCGTTACGCCGATACGCCCGTGTTCCTAGACGTGGGACAGATTATTAGCGGTTACCAGTTACAGGGGGCAGTAACGATAGGCGGGACGCTCAATAGCTTAAGCGCGCTTGGCGATGTAGTGACTATGGGAACGGCTGGTACTTATATCGACCGTCCGACAATTACTTATACGCCGCTGACGGGTGCCCATTTTCTTCAGGTCATGATAACGCCGATTCCACCTCCAGCTCTGCTGATGCGTGCCGAAGAAGGCTGGCCAATTGATACGCTATTGCAGATTGGAGTGCAATCAATCAATGGATTGTCGAATCGCAAAGGCGGAGCACGGGGTTATCCTGCCGATCCCGATTTCATCAGGTTGCTAGCGGCTCTACAACGTCTTCAAGCCTCTGGTGCGATTGATTTGCGGGTGGAAGCATCCAAGCAAACGAAAGAGGAAGGGACGATACTGGTCATTAGTCAAAAGGCACTTTTACCCGAAGTACAGGCTGATAGGGTATTGGTCAGAAAACTGTTAGGGCTGAGACCTGATCTTAATGTGTACAAAATAGTTTATGGTGCAGTGTCTGGAAAAGATGACGAGATCGCTATACAGACACGCTCTGGATTCCAAATTTTGAACCAACTAGGTGCCAATATCGAAATACCACCTGAGCATATTGCAGAACATCGTACTTATGCGCCGATTTTAGAGTCGGGAGACATGGCTCAGTCGTTGCCGCCTTTAGTTAAGATTCATACGGAAAAATCCCAACCAGCAGATGCTTTCACAGCGATCAAGTATCGTGATTACTGGTATTGGATTGACGACCGTGACTACAGATCAAAGGGGGTATTTACGTTTCTGATGATTATTTTGACGTTGGCGGATAAGGAAGATCGAGTCCAAGCACCTATTGTCACTATTCAAGGAAATTGAGTGCGTAGAGATCACTGAAACAACTCATGATGGATTTCGTTATCACATATTGAGAATTAACCTATGGCTAAGATACCGCGATAGCGTAATCTCAGTTTGCAAAATCATAATTATTTCAATGAGTTTTATATCAAACTAAAGAAAAAATCATGCCATTTACAATGAAAAACTTTATCTTCTGGTCGGGAGTTTATAACGCTGGGCTGGCATTGACGTTAACGTGCCCACCTGCTTATCGCTTGCTGGGCTTGAATGTTCCCGCTCCGTTATGGGGTTGGCTGATTGCAGGTTTTTTAGGCTTTACCAGTGTGGTGCTGATATTGGCATCTTGTAATTTGCGCCTGCGGGCGGCTTTTGTGTATTGGGAATCTATATTGCGCTATATCGCCGCGTTGTTGCTTGTTCCTGCGGGATTATTCGGGGATTTGGGTCTGATTGCCGTACCGTTAGGTTTGGGTGATTTGGCTATTGGTTTAGTGTATATGTTTGGTTTGCCCAAAGAATTAGGTGTTTCTCATCTTACCTTGCTTTGTGATGCTATTGATTAAAGCGAGTTACATTTCTAAAAATAATAAAAAGCTACTATGAATACATTTTTCCTCACACGAATAATGTCTTACTGTACATTGTTGGTCTATTTGTCGTTGGCAACAATGGCAATGGCTAAATCTAACAATCCGTTACCCTAGCAGGTTATTGGTAGCAGTATTAAAACCAAATATGAAGTAGTGATGGCAAACCTGTGTTAATACGTCTGCCAGAGATTGATTTTATTGATGATAAAGACGGCAAACCTGTTGGTATCCAAAAGTTTATTGGGCGCAGACCGATTGC
>WSSedA1B3DRAFT_1000096_pt1 | contig 23634 bp, 26 predicted proteins | sample WetSurSiteA1Bulk_FD_9468 | JGI IMG/M metagenome (IMG submission 9468)
CGGGTTGAACCCTTCCTTTTCTGTAATTTTTTTATAGACAAGTATTCCCCGCCGCTGCCATACTGGAGTCGTGGCAAGGTTCATACCCCGCTTATGCATCATCTCGTGAAGGTCTCGTGCCGGAACACCCTTAAGCCGGGCTGCGGCTTTTTTTGCACTTATGCCTTCGTTAATCAATGCCTGCTGGCAATAACCGTTAATATGGTTGCGCCAGGCTTCGTTCTGACGGTTGGCCAGATATTCCAAAGCATATTCCGGTGTGGCAGGTATAACCCGGGCATCAAATGACAGCAGGGGTTTGCCGGCAAGAACGTTTGTGAGAGCACTCGCTGCACAGGATGCCGCTACTGAATCAATTTTTTCTACCCTGCCACTGAAAGGGAGCTGGGTAAAATAAAGATTAATCTCATCTGAGAATGTGAACGCAAGATCAGGACAGAGCCCGCTGTCAGAAATGAGTGCAATACAGACCCGAACCATCGCTTCGCTGAACTGGTCGTCAAACGGTTTTTTCAGCTCCAGATTTTCTGAAAGGTGATGAAAAGCCCTGCCGTCAACCCTGACAAAAACAGGTGGGATAGTAGTAATAGTTGAAAATATTTCGCGGTTTTCCATACGACAACCATGCGGGAGCAAAGAAAAATATGGTTATTCTCCCGCTCTTTAAGGCCCGATACCTTCCTTACTCTTCCGAACTGCCCCCAGAAAAAGCCCCGGGCAGGTGGCGGATCAGGACGATGTCATCAATCGCGCTGATGATACGATACGGGATCTTAAGACCTTTGTAATTTTTCATTTCAAAGAGCTCTTCGTTGACTTTCCCCACAACAATTGAATCTATCTTCTTTTGATCCACATCGATGAGAACGTCCTCGACTTCACCGATAAACATGCCCTTGTCAGTATAGATGTGCAGGCCGAACAAATCCGTAATCTGGGTTTCCATCGTTATCAGATGAAAGTATATACTTAAGAGTTAAAAAGATAATCCTTTGGTATGGACGGGTCTTTTCGTATCGGGCGGATCTTTGGAATTCCGATCCTGATCCATTATTCATTTATTCTTGTTATTCCTCTCTTTGCGTGGATCATTGGCAGCCAGATCACGCTTACCGCACAAATGCTGCAGGGATACTTTTCCATTCCCATCGACACCACGCTCATCACCGAAGGTTTCATGCCCTGGTTTCTTGGCACCATTGTTGCCCTTGGCCTTTTTTTGGGTGTTCTCATTCACGAACTTGCCCATTCGGTCGTCGCCCGGGGCAAGGGGATCAAGATCAACAGCATCACCCTCATGATCTTTGGCGGCATCGCGACCATGGAAGAAGGGACGCCGGATCCGAAAGCCGAACTGCCCATGGCACTTGTCGGACCGTTCGCCAGCCTTCTCGTCGGCCTGGTATGTTGTGGGATTGCCTTTGCTACACCCGCTGTCACAATGAACCCTCCCGTAGCAGGCGTTGTTATCTTTGTGTTCGGCTACCTTGGGGTGCTCAACATCATCCTCTTTGCATTCAATCTGTTACCCGCATTCCCGATGGACGGGGGCAGGGTTCTGCGGGCGTGGCTGGCAGAAAGGATGCCGCTCCACCGTGCTACAAAGATTGCAGCTGATGTGGGCAAAGGATTTGCAATCATCTTCGGACTTGTCGGACTCGTCTTCTTCTCCCCGTTTTTGATCCTGATAGCGCTTTTTATCTATATCGGTGCGAGCATGGAGTCAACTGCAGTGAAATACAGCTACCTGTTGCAGGATGTAACCGTGGGCGACATGATGAGCAGCCCGGTAATTTCAGTGTCACAGACACTTCCCGTAAGCCAGGTCATCCACATGATGTACTCCAGCAAACATCTCGGTTTTCCTGTCATTGAACGGGATACGCTGATTGGGATGGTAACCCTGGCTGATGTAAACCGTACGGGTCCGATTGACCGGGAAGCATTGCAGGTCAGGGACATCATGACCCGTGACCCGGTTACCCTCCCGCCAACAGCCCCCGTAATCGATGCTCTGAAGATCATGTCGGCTCGTAATTTTGGCAGGATCCCGGTTGTCCAGGATGGCAAGGTTCTCGGTATCGTAACCAGGACGGATATCATCAAAGTGACTGAACTCAAACAGATCTAATAAGTCTGAAATTTTATCAGAGCGTCGATTGCTGAACTGCCGGCAACCTTCCGGTAGGCTTCCAGAGACAGAAAAGGCCGTTTTGCAAGGACCGCTGCCACTTTTTTCTTCCCGATACCCGGAAGCCATCGCAGTGCAGTCTGGGGAAGCCTGTTGACATCAATGGGGACGGGTAATGCGGTCACCGATCGCATACCCCAGTCAACAACAACCGCATCAATTCTGGTCCTCACGGGAAGCCGGACAGGAATTCCTATAAGTATCGGATACGAGCCCATCTGCCGCCCGAATGAGAGGTCCCCGGAGACTTCAATGTGGACCTCCTTAAGCACGGTACCCAGGGGATATACCCGTTTGAGCATCGGAAGGTCAATATTCTGACGTACGAATTCCTTGAATGATCTAAACCGTTGATCGTGCTTATGGAGTGTGTTGCTGGTATACGCGGGTGTGCCCTCAAATGGCATCACCTGGCGGATATTTACCCTTCGGACCGAGAGGCCTGCGTCGCGGACCCGCAGGAGGAACTGTTCATTGAGATCATAGGTCTTTTCCATCTCCCCGGCAAGACCGCAGACAAAATTGAGCCCGGGGAGCAGTTCGGGCACATTATCCCTGCGTGTATTTCCTTCTTCGTTTACGATCTGTATTGCCCTGAAGACATCATCTGCCTCTGCCTTGAGATTATTTGCCGCAACAACTTCAGGATCAGCAGTCTCCATACCGAACGCAGCGACATCCCCGGAAGTATGATGGCGAATGATCGCTTGTAATGCTTCACGGCTTTTTTGTTCATGCCTTGCAATTGTTGCAGGGTTTGTGTTATCGATATGGAGGGTTTTTAATTCGGGAGCTGCCGTCCGGATCGAGGAAAAGAGGTTCTCCAGCAGTTCCGGCCGGGGTGCCGGGTACTCACCTGCACCCGCACCATACGCAAGGATATCCGGTTGTCTCCCGACACGGAAATGCCGTGCTCCATGAGCATAGAGGGCAGCAACTTCAGCAGCGATCCCTGAAATGGTTCGGTACTTCGGCGCACCGTAAAACGGCTCAGTGCAGAATGAACAGCCCCCTGATTCGCCATGGGAACAGCCTCGGGCCGTTTCCAGCTCGCACAGCACTGACGGGTAATCGGGATGCTGCGTGATGATCCCGCTGCCGGCAATACTCCATGGATCTGTACGCTGGTAATCAAGCGAGCCGGTCGGTTCGTTGCCATTGAGATAGTTATCAAGTGCAACAGCAGGTTCTCCGGTGAGCAGGGCATCAAACCCGCTTATTACCTGTCGGATCGCTTTCTTTCCCCCTTCGGCAGCGTAGCCAAACCCGATTGGCCCCCCAACGAGTTTTTTTGGTCCCCGTACAATATGGCCTATCTGCTGGATCTCGGTGAGGGTTGCGGGAGTTCCACCAAGATATTTTCCCGGCACGGTGACACCGGTTATCATAACAAGGAAATTCGCCCGGTTTAACTCAGCCGATCTCAGGGGATCGCTACGGAGCTGGTCGATCGTAAGGTACTGAACCCTGCAGCCATGGTCAATCAGTGCCCCGGCCACGGTTCGGATATAGGGCGAGATATACGGTGGCACGCCAAGGCATGCGGGTTCGTCAACGTAGCCATCAAGGATAAAAGCCACAGGGCTCATACGTGATAACCGAGCAGGGCAAGCAGTTTTCTAGCCCAGAAAAGTTTTCCGCGTTTCACCGGATCGACATCCTTGTCATCAAGGTCAAATCCAATCAGCGTTATCTTTTCAGCACCGAGTTCATCAGCTGCAAAAACCGCACGGTCCCCGTCAGAAAACCCCCCAAAGTTATGGACATGGGGAAGCGGGGTGCTCTGTGTGGTTGCGACCAGCGGGCCTTTAAACAGGGGCACCCAGTGTTTCAGCAATTCGATATTATCGCCATGTGCATGCACGACAACAATTGTGCCCTCTTCGTTCAGGGAAAGGAGCCGGTCACTGGCACCATCGAGATCCGTGAAAACTGCATCCGGACGGATACCATGGTTATCGAGAACATCAGCTGCTGCATCTGCCGCAAAGACCACGCCGTTGATGTTGCTCAGCTCTTCTTTTAAACATGGTGCATTTCCGCATACCGTGACCGGATTATCACACGCCAGTGCCGCAAGAGAGAGCAGGTTGTCGCGGGACACAAGCGAGGCAAGAATCCTCGCTGCCTTCTCATCACCGGCCCTGTCAAACCCGAAGTATGCAAGGATCTCGCAGTAATGGGGTTCCCAATCCTTAAACTCCATTCTTCTTGCCTTCGTTTTCCAGCCCGACAAGGTTTTTGAACTTCTGCAGGATTGGCTCGATGACGAACTCGAGCAGCTTGTCTTTGTTTTCGACTTTTCCAAAATAATGGAGAGGGAGTGTGGCCGCCGCCATATTCGGGTGGCCGCCGGCATCACCCATGTCCCCGAATGCTTCTGATAGCGCATTACCGATATGCAACCTGACATCTCGGTTGCGTGCCGAGATTACAATCGCGTTATCAGTAATACCGTAGATAAGTGCCGTGTTTACCCCTTCAAGGGTGATAAGAATTTCTGCTGCCTGGGGAAGTGCATCGCGGTTCATGACATACCCGACATTGGCAAAAAGATACCCGCTCTGGATCTTTCGCTTATTGATTGCCGTGCCGATAACATCCAGGGTCTCCTGCGACATCGACGGCGACATAATCTTATCGAGCAGGTCGGCATCTGTGAGCGGCAGGAGGAAGCCCGCGTAACTGAGATCCTGAGGGGTTACGTTACGCTTGAACTCTTTTGTATCGGTTCGTATGCCATAAAGGAGTGCAGTCGCAACCCGCTTGTCGACCGGAACATCAAGCTCCTGCAGGTATTGGGTGAGGATACTTGCCGTTGCACCCACACCGGGGCGTATATCAACAAATGAATTCTGTGTAACCAGGTGCCTGCCATCCTGGTGATGATCGATAATGATATTGATCCGGACCTGCAGGGGTACATCATTATTCACGCCAGGAGCAGGGCAGTCAATGAGTGCCAGGTAAGTGCATTGCTGGAGTGCTTCTGCCGTCAGGTGCTCCATCTTGATATCGAGCAGGTTGACAAACGTCCGGTTTTCCTGGTGCCCGATGTTTCCCTCGTAAAAGATCCGGGTAGTGAGCGTTTTCGGGTTTGCATGTTTTGCAATCTCTGCAAGGGCCATTGCAGAAGAGATTGCATCGGGATCCGGGTTTTTGTGGGTAATAATGCCCAGCGTACCTTCCCATCCTGCGAGGAGGGTAAAAAGTCGCTGGGAGATTCTGCTGGAGTGCTGTTTTTTGATATGGAGGATCGCGGACCGTGCAACCACCTCCTGTGGGTAGAGCACGAAATCTGCTCCTGCACTTGTGAGCTTCTGCCCGTTCACCGGATCTACCGAGCGTGAAACAACCAGGGTAGAAGGATACCGTTTCTTGATGGTGAGAACGGCTGCGACGTTTGAATCACCATTTCCTGTCATTACAAATGCAATTTCAAAAAGCGGCAGCCCGATAAGCATATCCGGTGAGGTAATATCCCGCAGGTATGCGTCATATTTCTGGTCACGCAGGTTTCGCACCCGTGTATCGTCGTTATCGACTGCTACCACGCGCTCATTCTCTTTTGCGAGTTCTAAAATGATGTTGTAACCGTTAGTCCCGCATCCGAAAATGCAGTATTTTGTCGGTCCCGGCTGCTCAATCGGGGCTTCCTGTGGCATGGTACAAAAGATGTATCATTCCAGTGTATTAAGGGATTCCAATCGGGTAAACGCCAAAACATTTATTCAGCTTCATCGACCACATTACTAGGTCTAACAGGCTTGGGTCTGTAGCTTAGTTCGGCATAGCGGCGGACTCTTAATCCGCAGGTCAAGGGTTCAAATCCCTTCAGGCCCGTTTTCTTTTGGGAGTTTACTTAAAAGATCTCGCCATTATTGTTTTTTCGAAGGTTTATGGTAAAAACTGATAAAAAAATACTTTTGAAAAAAGATCAGTGCTGTTTGGATTTTGGAGCATCAGGCCGTATCAATTTGCACTTGTTTACACACTCCCAGTTTTCCGGGAGGAATTTTCCATCAGCACCGGGTTTCATCACCGCATTGTGCTTCGCTCCGCAGACAAGGCATTCCATAAGTCCTGTAGATTCGTCTACTACCTTCATTACATGTTCTTTCTTTGTCATGCCTCCAAGGTCGATCTGCTTTATTGATAAAACCATAGTATCTGGCGTTGGAAGCGGGTAACATCAGCTAATGAAGAAGTGATCCACAAAATTGGATGAGCATTACTTTCCAGTCTTTTTTTATGAATGGTTACTTCATGTCAAACAACTAATACATATGTGATAACTCGTTCACAAAATATCAACAAAGGGTTTTGCACGATACATTCGTTTATCGCAAGTTACCTATGCGATAACCATCTGCTGCACCAACAACCATAAAAAAGGTGCTTCAGGGTCCTGAATCCTCCTTTGCATACCATGGTATTTTGTAATCTGTTAATCCAATTACGAGGTTGAATTATGGAAGCTATATCATTTGAAGCCCCGACAGTCTTTGTGCCTGAACCTATCCACATTCATATTCTTCAGGCAGTGGGGGATAAACAGGGTTGCCACATCAGCCATGTAGTCCAGCAGCTCCTCCCAAGTCATGGCGAGAGCAGTGTCAGGTCCAGCATTCGCGTCTTACTTTCCAAGAGGTATCTCGACGGGGGAAAATCCAGCGCTGAAATAGTGCTCCGGCTCACTTCGAGCGGGCGTCTTCTCCTCCAGAAAGCATCAGTAACCTGATTTTTTTCGTGCGCTTATCCACCACGGACAAGCCACAGAGGATCTTTCTTTCATTGTTCCGAATCAGCAAATCTCTTATGGTTTCTGGCAGCGGATTTACTATGCATGGGGCATTATTCACGGGGCGATGTAGTGATAGCCCCTGTTGCTTTTGAAGAACGGAACGGGATTAAACCCCGCCCCGCCGTGGTAATTGCAACGGGGAGGAACAATGAAGTTTACGTCTGCCCGATCAGCAGTAAACCTTCTTTTGATGCCCCCAGTATCCCGATTACCCTCGATGATTTCTCAGAAGGCGGGCTCGACCTTTTTGATGAAAGCTATGTTCTCACCTCACGGATTCGTGTAATCCGGAGTGGGGAAGTCATCGGAAAACGGGGACGACTCACCGAGGAATCGGTCAACTCAATCGTGATCCAGGTACCACCATCACTGATACCAAAAAAATGATCGGGAAGTGAATCAAAAAATCTGCAATCCCTGCGAAAATCGTATCAACTTATATTCGTATTTCTATTATCCATTGTGTGAGGTTGTAAGATGGATATTGCACATTGCCTGAACGAAATTGAAACCCAAATAGGAAGACTTTCACCTATGCAAAAATTCCTTCTTGGCACAGATGGATCGGTCACACAGATTCTGGAAGCAATCACCGGAGAACAAGTCGTAATCGAAACGCGTGTACAAAAAATCATCCCGGCTGATCCCATTACCGCTGAACGCCTCGGGATCAGCCAAGGGGATATGGTCAATTATCGGATTGTTGAAATCAAGACAACTGGTGGTAAAGTCCTGATTTATGCGATATCCCACACACCTATTGCCCGCCTTTCCCAAAAATTTAAAGATGACCTGATGAAAGCAGATATCCCCATCGGCAGGATCATCCAGAATCACCGTATTGAGGCGCGACGCGAGATCCTGGATGCGTGGGTATCTCCTGCTTCAGAAGATGCGGGCAGGATTTTTTCCGTTTGCAGCCACGAACCATTGCTCAGCCGGCAGTACCGGATTATTCATGACGGAAAACCATTGATTTTTATCGAAGAGCAGTTTCCTTACAACAGTTTTCTTGAAGAGCGAAGAGTGATCGTCCAGACACCTTCACGGCTCCATCTTACACTCATCGATATGCATGGGGGATCCGGTCGCGTCGATGGGGGAGTGGGAATTACCCTTAATGAACCGGGAATTCTTCTTGAGATATGCCAAAGTTTATCACTCGAAGTGAAGGGTTGTGACCAGCTGACACAAAAACGAATTGTGGAGTGTGCCCGGCATGTCCTGAAAGGACTGAATGCCGGGGGGAATGTATCAATTACCGTTCGGAAATATTATCCCTCCCATATTGGTCTCGGCAGTGGATCACAGCTTATGCTTGCGATTGCACAGGGAATAGCCGAGATTTTTGGGAGATCACTTCCAATAAAAGATCTCGCCCTTCTGGTCGGTCGCGGGGGGACATCCGGCATCGGTACTGGGGCGTTTGAACACGGGGGGTTTATTATCGACGGAGGGCATAGATTCGGGCAAAAATGCGAAAAGTCCGATTTCCGACCGTCCTCTGCTTCACGGGGTGTCCGACCACCCCCTGTCATTGTTCGCCATGAGTTTCCTCCTGAATGGGGGATCCTGCTTGCTATCCCGAACCTGCCTGCTGGCGCAAGTGGCACAAAAGAGACAGATATTTTCAAAACTCATTGCCCGATCCCGGTTGAGGAGGTCAGAAAACTCTGCCACGAAATCCTGATGAGGATGCTTCCGGGCATTGTTGAAAAAGATCTCGAACTGTTCGGTTCGTCCATCAATGCCATTCAGGAACTGGGGTTCAAAAAGGTCGAACTCAGTCTGCAACCAAAACAAATTCCCGAACTTATGGAGAGGATACGTTCGGCGGGAGCAGTGTGTTCAGGGATGAGCTCCTTTGGTCCGACTGTTTATGCTATTGGGGATTCAGACCTTCAAAAAATTGAACGGGAAGCCCGGTCTTGTATGAACGAATATTCAGGAGGGACAACACTGATCACATCTGCCAGAAACAAGGCTGCATCGGTAAGAGTCGTATAATTCTTTTTTATGATGGATGCAAAAATACGTGTAAAACACCTTAAAAATTTTCAGCATCTTCTTCATCAGGAATGCATCGAATGATTCGGCGGATGACTTCTTCCTCAACTATGTGTTATCTATCGTTTTTCAATGAAAAATCGGAATTTACCAAAATTTGATTAGATTTTTTCGGAGTGCTGGTATTTGGATTTCATTTTACAATCAGAAAAAAGAGAAGAGGACGGGGGGTTAAAAAAAGACCTGCTTAAAAACGAGGCCGTCTTTTGCCGTTTCATCAGACATTACCATATCTTCACCATTCACCAGATAGTAACTGGCGTTTGTAAGGAGCGCGAAATATTCAGATTCCTGTTCCATTACTCCAGTAGGTTCACTACAATAGTTTGCCGGGCTTTGTATCTGGCTGATAATAATTCGTTTTTCATCTGCCTTCCATCGTCCTGCATAGGGATTACAACTGTCATATCCGGCAAAACTCCCGTTATTATAGAAGGTCAGCTGGATTCCCGTCAGCCTGACGGGGACTTTTGGGGTTTTATTGAAGATCAATGCTTTTACATACCATGGTTTAACGAGGGATGATCCGGTATTTCCCTCGGCAGAAAGAGCCTGAGCACCAGGTGTTCCAGTTGTTGTGGAATCCGATGCCTTTTTTTGTAAAAGACCTGCACATCCTGATGCAACAACCAGCCCAGCCATAACCAGGATAATAATCATTCCTGAATATCTCATACGATTTTTCCTGTGCTTATCGGAGATATTTCTTTTCCCTGATATTCCACATTTTAAATTTGGATCTTAATGCTTCATTCCTGGAGTTCTGTGCATCTTTTATTTGGTGAAACAGCAGGGGGTCCAACCATTTTTTCAGATGAGGGATAGTTCATAAAAATGAGAGCCAGATGAAAAAAGTCAGAATTTTTTTTTGGATTTTTACGAATTTGTAAAAAATCGATTTCCACGAAAAAATTCTTATTTCCCGATTTTTACCAGCATCTCTTCTAATGATGGGTAGCATGACTCGATCTTTTCTACTTTCCCGCCAGCTTCTGCGATAAGCCCGGTACATTCATTGAGCTCAGTCATGTCCTCTGCGTCGCACGTGTAGAAACCTTCTTCCTTCCGGTAGGTTTTTGAATGCCCGATAAGTTTGCCCGGGTCGTCGATAAGGAAAAATATCTTATAGGTCAGTGTGCCGAACTGGTCGCGGAGCTCAGACATTGTCCCAAAGGCAACCATTTTGCCGCGTTTGAGGATCATCACCTTATCGCAGATTGCCTCGACCTGGTATAGGTTATGTGCTGAAAGTACGATTGTTTTGCCATCCTTTTTGAGCGTGCGGAGGTAATCAGCGATGAACCGTGAAGTCATGGGATCAAGCCCGCTCGTAGCCTCATCATACACCAGAAATTTCGGGTTGTGGATGAGCGAGCGGGCAATTGCCACTTTCCGCTTCATACCCTTGCTGAACTCACCGATCTTTTTTCCTTCAGGTTCAAGCGACAGCGCAGCGAAGAGCTGGTTTGAACGGACCCGGATTTCCTGTGCTGAAAGTCCGTAGATTTCCCCAAAGAATGCAAGATAGTTCTCGGCTGTCATCGTCTCGTAAAGCCGGGACTCCTCAGGCAGATACCCGAGATTTTCTTTCAGCGCTTTTGAATCTTTCAACACATCTATATCATTAATAACCAGTTCTCCTGATGTTGGGGTAATCAGCCCCGATATGATTTTGAGGAGTGTGGTCTTACCCGCACCATTATGCCCGATAATCCCAAAGATCTCCCTGTCCTCAAACTCAAAACTCACATCATCCAATGCAGTAAAATTATCGAATTTTTTCGTCAGGTGGCGGGCTGAAATCATGAAAGCGTACTCGTGTCGATCAGACTTATCTATAGTTCAACATATACCTTGGGATACGGGCATCTGGCAGAGGATAAAAACGCAGCTGATGGACCCGAATAATTCATTCCATTGCACAGGTTGCAGATATGCGCCAACCAAACCTGAAATCGCAATCTATGGTGAGGGATATAACAAGGCAACTTCTTGTTATCCATATTTTTTAAAATTGGACCTGCGCTATGACTATCGCGACTGGTCGTGAAATAGTCAGGATTGATCATTACCAATAAAAAATGTTCAGTGTCAGTATCGATGATTATTTGACCGATACATGATACAACTCTGTACTCAACCATCACTTCGTGCAGGTACCAGGATAACCCGAACAGATAGTGGTGAACCCGATGTAAGAAAGGATTGCTCATGGGCACACTTACTGATATTGCCACCATAGCGCGATGGGAAGTGAAGAAATCCTTCACGATGCTTGGCAGAGATGTCCTGCCCTTTGCAATTATCCTTTTTGTATTGCTTGTAGTGGTCACCGGTTTTGCTGCACAGACCGGAATGCACCTGCAGGACGGGATGTATGTTGTTGGTGTGGACGATCCGCAGATTGCTGACCTTCTTGCCAGCGATGCCCGTTTTACAGTGTATTCGATGGATGCACCGGTCCTTTTGAAAAACCAGAACGCCTTTGACCTGATCGTTGTAAAAGGAGCGGTATATAGCAGTGCAACCGAAAAAGGAAAAGCTGCGCAAAAAACTCTTGAACGCGATTATTCGAAATACGTCAACAGCATCTACAACACCGAAAATGATCTCTTTGCTGCCTACCCTCTGTGGATCGATACCCAGAGTGTAAAAAGCGAGCTCAACTTCCTGGCAACCCAGAGCGGCCAGTATATCAGCGCCAACCCGCTCAGGACCGCTCCTGTACCGGAAGGGGAAATAAAAACTATATCTACTCCGTCACCAACACTTGCCATATCCCAGGAAGAGCTCAGGGCGGGACTTGTCCAGTCAAATGCAAAGAATACCCAATTCTCACGCTACACCGAGACACTCGCTCCCAGCAGCCCGATGGGCGATTTCAAGACACCATCCCAGCTCTCACCTCCGCTTCCGTTTGATTCCATCATCCTTATCTTCGTCTTTATCTTCCCGCTCTACTTTACCTCCCAGTTTTTCATGATGAGTATCATGAATGAGCGCATCGAGCGCAAAGGTGAGATCCTCCTTTCAACACCACTCAGGACATCTTCCATCATCATCGGCAAATTACTCCCATATTTTTTCGGCATGCTCGCTATCTGCACGGTACTTACCTTTTACATCAAGGCATCACCGTTGATTATTCTTCCACTCATCCCGGTCATTTTCTTCTTCCTTGCAAACGCCCTGCTCATCGGCATGCTATCACGCAGTTTTAAGGAACTCTCGTTTATTTCGATCTTCTTTTCGACTGTTGCAACCTGCTACCTTTTCTTCCCGAGTATCTTTGCCAATGTCCATGTCATCAGCCTCATCTCTCCCCTTACTCTCATTGTCCTTACCATTCAGGGATCTGCCTGGACTGTTACCGACTATCTTTATTCTACTTCGCTCTTCTGGTTAACGAGTGCCGTATTGTTCTATATCGCCGCCAGAAATTTCAAGGAAGAACGGCTCTTTTCTGAAAAGAAACTTTTTACCCGGATGAGGGAATTCCTTTCAGAGATTCTCTCGCAAAAACATCCGTATATTTCGCTCTTTTTACTGAGTGGATTTTCTATACCATTCATCTTCATGGCGCAGATGATGTGTCTAGTACTCTTTTTCAATATCCCGATGCCGTACTCACTCGTATTCCTGCTCCTGTTTGCGGCATTAATAGAAGAAATTGCAAAAAGTGTCGGGATTTACACCATGTATGCCCGTGATCCAGCATTTCTCACGTGGAAAAATCTTATCCTTGCTTGTGCAGCAACTGCAATAGGGTTCCTGGTAGGAGAGAAACTCCTTCTTTTTGTTACACTCGCACAGATTTCAGATTCAATTTTTGGCAGTATACTCTTTTTATCGTTAGGTTCTCTCTGGCTTCCGTTGCTCCTTCATTTCACGTGTGTGACTATTGTTGCTTGCTGCCTGAAGACCTGGGGGAAAAAAGGTTTTGTCCCCGGCCTTGTCATCGCCATGGTGGTACATTGCCTGTATAATCTTTATTTCATACTGGGGTGGCTTGGATGAAGATAAATCACTTGACAATCATCGCAAAAAAAGAGTTCCGGGGGCTTTTAAACGAAAAGACGATCCTTCTTGCAATCCTGTTGCAGCTCTTTATCGCCTTGTTCTCCTCGTTCCTGATGGTAGGGCTTACCTCGATGTATGACCCGTCATCCCTGTCGAAATATTCCCATTCCCGGTACAGCATCGGATATGTCGGAAATGAATCACAATTGCTCACCGATCTTCAGACAAGCCCGGATTTCAGGGTCTATAAAATGGATCTTTCCACGGCTGTTGCAGCTCTCGGACAGCGCAAACTGGCAGCTGTTATTTATGTGCCGGACACACCACCTGATGCACAGGATCCCGTCAAAATTACACTGTATTCACTGCAAAACGATCTCCAGACAGCAATTGTTGATGTTAAGCTCAAGGATATTTTCCTGAAATATGAACAGGAATTAAGGAATATCAGGTCAGACCGCTTGCATGAAACGGTCATCGAACTTCACATCCAGAAAACGAGTGGGGGTGGAGACTTCTTTGAGTTTGTTTATGGCCTGTTAATCCCGCTCCTCGTATTTATGCCGGCAATAATAGCCTCTGCGCTGGTTATTGATCTTATCACCGAGGAGTACCAGCACGAGACTCTCGAAACCCTCCTGTCTACCCCTATTACCTTTGTTGAGGTAGTATGGGGAAAGGTGCTGGCGTGCGAACTGATTGTACCTGTTCAGGCCGGCGCATGGCTGCTGTTGCTTATGCTAAACGGCATCGCTATCAAAAATGCCATTCTTATCCTCCTTCAGGTTCTGGTCAGCTCACTTATTCTCATACTTCTTGCAACGCTCACCGCACTTCATTACCGTGAACGTACCGCGGCACAGTTTATTTTCTCAACGGCCCTTGTCATCGTGATCCTGTTCTCGCTTGCCCTGCCAGTTAATCCTCTCAATCTCATCACCCGTCTTGCAGTCGGAACTGCAGGTATAGAACAATGGCTCTTACTCGGGGGGACCATGCTTGTTATCTTTGTGCTTGCCTACCTGACACAATGGTACGCCGAAAGGATTTCAAAAACTCACAAAACAAGCTGAAATAAAAAATGGACGAGGAAAAGTTTAGTAGTATGGCAATGCAAGATTTTCTTCGTAGATCTTATAGGTTTTTCCCGCGCTGGTGAGGAAAACCACAACATGGTCACTACCCCGGGTACCATCGATAACCAGCTCATCACCCTGGCGTGGTTTTCTATTGCCGTCATTCAGGTACTTTTCCACAACCTGTCCATCTGAACGGGTAACCCGCATCATGATATTCTGTACAAATATCGCTCCTTTGCCTCCATTATAGAGCAGATGAATCGTTGCATCCGGGCGCTGCTTCTCTACATTAATGTCTACATACTGTTCTGCAGGAAGCGTTTCTACAGCAACTGGTGTCGATACAACGGTAGCAACGGAGGTTGACCTTGTTGGCAGGGGCGTTGGGACGGTCGTTGTATCAACAGGCTTGATTTCAGCCTGCGTCGGACTCGTGCAGCCGGCAGCGAGCGCACAAAGAATGAGGCAGAGTGTGGCGAAGAGAATCAGGGAGCATTTCATGAGGAATGCTTTAATTTAATTTATATTTCTGATTTGCGCTCTGTTATGGAGTTGATCAACTTTTAGCTGCAGGTACTGGTTTTTTTCTGCAGAGCACGGTTATGGAGAGGATAAATGCATAAAATGGCACGAAAGAACAGTTAAATTAAAAAGGACACCCGGATTAACTTTACATATCAGGAGTAAAAAGGAATGTTCTGTCCAAAGTGTGGAAAAGAGACTGATGCTTTAGGAAAATTTTGTCAGTGGTGTGGGGTGGATATTGTTTCAATCCCGGCAACACCGATCGCCACTCCTGAAGAAGACGAGATATCCGATGTCGGGGTATATGCCGGTCTTGGCAGGCGGATAGTTGCATTTATTGTTGATGCAATTCTCATCCTTCTCATGTGGTTAGTTGTTATTACCGTCTTCTCCCTGACAAACGGCGTCCGGTATGCATATTACCTTGTAGTCAAGAGAGCCCCGATCGATTCCCTTACGGTAGCGGGAACCACTGATGCCGCATTCGTTCCGATATTTGCTGCGCTGGGCATGCTCCTCATTATTATTCCGTGGCTCTACTATGCCGGGTTTGAATCTTCACGCAGCCAGGCTACACCCGGAAAAGTACTGATGGGTATTGTTGTGACCGACCTTGAGGGGAACAAGCCCACATTTGCACGCGCTACGCTCCGCCAGTTTGCAAAATTCATCTCGGCCCTGATTCTCTTCATTGGGTTCCTAATGATAGGGCTCACCAAGAAACACCAGGGTCTTCACGACAAAATTGCAGGGTGCCTTGTTCTCCTTGTGGAATAAAACAATTTTTTTAATTTTTTTGTTGTGTAATTGTTTTGTGCCGCTAAAAACGCTCTTACAAGAGTAAAAAATGCGGATCACTGGTATTTGATCTTCATCCAGAGAAGGATGAGGACAAGCCCAAAAGTAACGATATTCGCTGCGATGATGGGAGGTGAGCTGATCCAGATCCCATACGCAGTCCAGAGGAGCATCCCCGCTGCAAAGAGCAGGAGCATCACCAGCGAGAAATCCTTGGTCTCTTTGAGCTTCCAGGTTCGGATTACCTGCGGGACAAAAGAGATCGTTGTGAGCGCTCCGGCAATATAGCCTATGATAACGACGGTGTCCATGAAATATCTCCAATTCTGTTTTTCTTACCGACCACGTATGCCGGTCGCATTTTTCATCCACCATCTGTGAGGAATGAAGAGGGATAAAAGTGCCGAATGCATAGCGTGAAAGTGCTGTTTAATGGAGGGGATTCAGATCTTCACGCGGGAATTTTGAATTTTCAGGTTCTTATCCCATACGCTTTGAAGAATGTGTAACAGAAGACACCGTCTGGCTCAGCAGTTCGGTACAGATCCCGTATTCCCTGCTCCCATTCTTCTTTTGTGATCAGGCCCTGCCTGTGTGCCGCATCACCAACACCTTCGATCATGGCAGTAAAAGTCAGTTTGGTAAATCCCTCGACAAGTGCAGGGCGGGAAGCATCGACATACACCATACGGGGAGAGACCTGTACGTCACTATACCCGGCATCAACGAGGAGAGGATATAACTGCCTTCCGATGAGGGCATTACCTCCTGCATCCCTTTGGAGATGGATAAGACAGTCAATGGCTTTCTGTGCATACTGGCTGTCAGGATGGAAAAATGTCGAGCCGTGATCGCCTTCAATAACAGTTATTGTCCCCCCTTTTTTCAGGAGCAGGCGGAGTCGTTCCAGCGCACGTTGTGGCTCNGCAAGGTGTTCGAGAACAAAACAGACAAAGACATGATCGAACGTTTCTGGCTCAAACGGCGGATGAAAAATATCGCCCTGGAGGAAAGATACAATGGTAATTCCTTCATTTTTTATTGTTAACCCGGCTCGTTGAAGGGAGTCTGCTGAAATATCCAGCGAGGTAAAATATGCACCCGGGCTGTTTTTTGCCAAGATGACGGTCTGGGCCCCGATACCACAGCCTGCTTCCAAAACCTGTGAACCCGGGGAGTACCAGGTATCGCCATGTAAAAGAGCGGTCAGGGTCTGCGCCTGGTCAGAAAGCCGTTCTGATTCACGCTTTGAATACCCATGGACATAGGTTTTGTGCGACATGAAACGGGGATTGATCTGGTTTACTACATAGTTTCATCGACTGGATAATAATCCTGACCATAACACCATATCGAACACAGGATTTTTTAAAAGTGGATTCATTAAAAAAACAATACTTAAAAGAAGAGGCCAGGGCCGAGATTCGAACCCGGGTCGGAGGATCCACAGTCCTCTAGGATAACCAACTACCCCACCCTGGCAGATGTCCCTTTTACATTTGCACCGGACTCTGATTAATCTATCTTTGCAGATCCATCGCCTGATTGGTAGCAGCAGGCTGTCATGGGTTCAAAAACCACCTCAAGCGAACAGAAGGTGATTATTAATAGGGTCAGGAATCCATTACATATCAGGTGGCTCTGAACACAATTCCATACCATTGAGGCGTTGCACGTTACACGACAGTGCACGTGGAATGGGGACTTTTTTTATCCCCTTCAGAGCGAGAGAACGAAAAGGAGGGGGAGGAGATGGCGGATATCCCGAAGATCAGGACGCCGATTGTATGCGTTATGGGGCACGTTGATCACGGGAAGACCTCTCTATTGGATCGTATCCGCGGATCATCGGTTGTAAGCTCTGAAGTGGGAGCAATCACCCAGCACATCGGTGCCACCATTGTTCCCATAGAAGCCATACGGTCCATGGGCGGAACAGTTGGCAAATCGCTCAATATTCCCGGTCTTTTATTCATCGATACCCCGGGTCACCATGCATTCACGACCCTCCGTGCTCGCGGCGGGGCATTAGCTGACATGGCAATCCTTGTGGTCGATATCAGCCAGGGATTTCAACCCCAGACAATCGAAGCACTTCAGATCCTGCGTTCCTGCCGCACACCATTTGTTATCGCCGCAACCAAGATTGACCGCATCCATGGGTGGAGGGCGTTTGAAAACGAATCGTTCCTTACATCGATTGCAAAACAAAACGACCGGGTCATAGGTGAGATTGAAAATAAAACCTACGAGATCGTTGGCAAGCTCTCCGAATACGACTTCTCTGCAGACCGCTTCGACCGGGTATCTGATTTCAAGCGGAACCTGGCGATCGTGCCGGTCAGCGCCCACACAGGAGAAGGCATTTCAGACCTTTTGCTTGTCATGATAGGGCTTGCCCAGCGGTATATGGGGGAGGAACTCACCCTCCTTGTTGAAGGTCCAGGGGCAGGTACTGTTCTTGAAGTCAAAGAAGAGCGTGGACTCGGGACTACCCTTGATGTAATTCTTTATGACGGAACACTCTCGATAGGAGATGAAATTGCTGTTGCGACTCAAAATGATGTCGTTGTTACAAAAGTCCGCTCCCTCTTAAAACCCCGCCCGATGAAAGAGATCCTCGTTGAAGATCGGTTCGAGCGGGTGAAATCCGTTGCCGCGGCAGCAGGGATCAAGGTCACCGCACCTAACCTTGAGAATGTAATTGCCGGGTCGCCATTCTTTGTCATCCGTGGCAATCGTGAGGAAGTCGAAGCAAAAATAAAAAAAGAGATGACGGAAATACACGTCAAACTTGCCGATGAAGGAATCGTCATAAAAGCAGATACTATCGGGGCCCTGGAAGCGCTCTGCAAGGAACTTGACGGCAAAGGGATCGGGGTAATGCGAGCAGAAGTTGGGGCAGTAAGCCGTCACGACCTGATCGACACCGAGACTATTAAAAACCCTGTATTTCGGGTGCTCCTTTCGTTTAATACCCCAATCCTTCCTGATGCTGCTGATATGATCAAAGATCCCCTCTATACACAGGTAAAAGTCTTTGAAGGCAGGGTAATCTACCAGCTTATCGACCAGTATCTCGCATGGCGGGATGAGCAGAAACGGCTTTTGGAAAAACAGCGTTTTGAGCATGTTATCATGCCGGCAAAAATCCGGCTCCTGCCCGATTGCGTATTCCGTCAAAGCAATCCTGCGGTAGTTGGCGTGAGGGTACTTGGCGGGAAATTGCGAAGTGATGTAAATCTCGTCAAAACGGATGGAAAGAAAGTGGGTCACCTTAAGTCCATGCAGCTCCGCCAGGAATCAATCCGCGAAGCAGATGCCGGGCTCGAAGTGGCAATCTCCATTGAGGGAGTAACAATCGGGAGGCAGCTGAATATCGGCGATGACTTGTTTGTGGATATTCCGGAACGGCATGTGAAAGTGCTTGAACGTGAAATGCTCAAAACCTTAAATGTGAGCACACAGGAAGTCTTAGAAGAATTCACAACGATGCGGCGCAAAGCTGACCCCTTCTGGGGGAAATAACCCTGTTTTGAGCTGGCGGCAGACGCGAGGGTTTAATAGCGTACCAGTATAATAAAATGGGTACTTCTCATGTGCAGGTAAATTAACCGGCAGCCAGAGACGTGAAAAAATCCTATACCCGGGTTTTTTGATGAGAATCAATACGGAGCATAAAAAATGGTGGAATTAAAAATCGTTGTATCAGACCCTAAGACCGGTCGCGCCTTCAATGTGGACGCAAGTGGTGGCGTTGCAAGTGCAATAGTTGGAAAACGTATCGGCGAGGAGATCGATGCAGGTGCAATGGGACTTGCAGGCTATAAGATCCAAATCACCGGCGCATCCGATCGGACCGGAATACCCGCAAAAAAGAGCTTGCCAGGTGCAGGACGCAAGAAACTGCTCATGACAAAAGGGGTCGGGTTCCATCCGACAATGGAAGGAGAGCGCCGGAGAAAAACGATCCGGTCAAACGAGATCACGGCTGATTTCGTCCAGATAAATGCCCGCGTTACCACCTATGGAGACAAAACCCTGGAAGAACTTTTCCCCAAGGTAGAGGGAGAAAAAACAGAGAAGAAGGTAAAAGCCGGCAGAAGATAAAATATCATTTTTTTTAAAATTTTTTTTAATAGTTTACTACCACAAAAAATTGAGAGGTATATCGCTATAGGGCATAGTTGATACTGGCTGTACCAAACGGCGTTGTGTTCTTCGCAGACGTTAATGATTTCCCATTTTTCCAGAGTTCGACTAGTATCTCGTGAGTCGTTGAACCGTCTTCCTTTTTGAAGATTGCCGAAACATTCCCTGTTGCATTGGTGATTTCATAAAGCCTGTCACCGGAATTTCTCACGTTTTGCATTACCCCATTCACACCATACATTCCTGAAAAACCACCCAGGTAACTGACTTTAACAAAAACGCCGATTGCCGGAATGCTGGCAGTAGTTGGAACCTTGATCGTCATCTGGGGCGAGCTGGTACTACCTGCCTGGGTTCCGGTACCTTGAGGTATCGGCGTTGTCTTGACTGGGAGAGACTGGTCCGATGTATTCCCGCTTCCCATAAAAAATACCAGCGCGATTACCACAACTGCAAGTATCCCAACAATCATGGCTATGGTAACCCATGGTTTATCCCACAGATCATTCTTATTTCCTGTCATAAAATCACCTCTTCAAATCTGCCTGATGATATGTACGCTGTAGCTTAACGAAATACTTTCTTGTTGGGTACGATCTTAACCCTCCCGGTCCCCCAATAAAAAAGATCAGATATCAGGATTTCAGGTGCCTTTTTTCAGGGTACCGGTGAGAACTTCGCGTTTATCGCTGAAAGGAACATTATATTTTTTTGCAAGCAGGACGAGTGCAGCAGCAGGCAGGAGATTTCCATCAAACTGCTCTTTGATAATCCGGTTCATCTCAGAAACCACATCCGTTTCCGCCATTCCCTGCGCTTTGGCAATCCTGTCGATCATTTCTGCCAGAGGATCGTTACGCTCAAATATTGAAGATGTGGGTTTGAAACCTAAGGGAATGGATATCGATGAAGTATCAAACAGGGGAGAGAAAATTCCATCCTTCTGACGTAAAAGTCCGTCTTCTTCCGCCCGGTGAAGTAGCACACCTGCTTGTTCGGTGCTCATCCATTTCCGGTCGAGTGAATAGTAATATACCAGCTCGTTCTTTCGCATCCCGGTTTTCCGGGTGTGTTTGAACGGTGCTGCAACCGTGATTTTAAGGTTCACTTCGGTGCACCCAGCAGGATGTTTTTCATGTCGAGCGCATCCAGTCCCTCACCATGCCCTTCCTTTGCAATATCAATATCTGTCCTTGATCCCTGGTCGGTTAACCTGATGTAAAAGATATCATTTGCAATCGGAACCTTGCCACCACTACGGAGTGCAAGTGCGAGCATGGATACCTGCATATCTGCTGCTTCTGTGATAACCCCCGGTCGCAGGACCTCCGGTGTTATATCTCCAAATGTCGCACGGTCTATTGCAATCTTGATTTTGGTTTTTACTTTCACCAGTTCCTTGCCGGTTGTTTTGGTTGACTCATAATTATCGAGACCTGCGATGTACTTCAGCGTCTCGTTAAATGGCATACCCATCGCAAACGACAGATCAATCCGCTGAGGGAAACGATAATAGATCCTTCGCATAGCTAAACTATGTGGGGGGTCAAAAGAAAAAAGATTGCTGAATACTTTTTATAACTGCACTCATGTTAAACAGGGATTACTGTCAAAATGATGTCCGAATCATAAGTGAATAGGTATTCATGACTACCGGAAACGCTTAAAAAAATTGTGTGCCGGGATTTTATTGTCCGGGTTATTCGAGTAACACTGCGTTAATGACGCCGTCCTGACCAGGGCGGCTCACGATTCGGGCATTCCCGATCTCGGTCTTGATGATTGCACCTTTGGTCAGAAGATTCCGCCGCACATAGTTCGGGTTGGCTCCGTTTTCAACAACACTTGCAATTTTAACCTTTTTGCACACGCCGCTTTTGAGATCGGTTACATTAGCAAGATTTGCCCGGAGCGCACGAACTTTCTGGTTCGCACCGGTCGTTCGGATATTTTTTCTCCGGTCGTCACCAATATGAGTATCTGCGGGTGCGAGCCCGATCTCTGTCCTTCGCTTCATCTGTGCCGGGCGGCGTCTGCCACCTGATATTTTTCGTACTGATTCTCCTTGCCACTGCATAATGTCACTCTCGAATAATATTTCTTTGAGAAACCTTCCCCAAAGATGGTGCTCTATATATTCCCTCCAGAATTATTTATAGTATCTCCTGATGGCGTAAAAAAATCGCTCTCAATCGCTCTTTATAGTCAAGAGGGGGCGGATAACGATTACCCCCAATATCCTCAAAAAAGGATCCGGGGATCTTCTGGAATTTTTTTTATGAGAGAATGCAATCAAGGAGAGCAGCAATACCATCACCAGTTTTCAGGTTAGTCCTGAATACTGGCATATCGGGATTATAACGATGGATATCTGAATCCATCCGGTCAAGGTTAGCTCCCACAAAGGGGGCCAGATCAACCTTGTTGATCACGCCAATCGTACAGTCTCGGAACATCATCGGGTGCTTGTTTACCACATCATCGCCTTCCGTCGAACTCACAATGACTATTCTCTTTTCTGCCCCCAGCCGGAAGTCCGTCGGGCAGACCATATTGCCAACGTTCTCAATGAACAGTACATCAATGTCGTTGAGCGGAAGATGCTCTATCGCATGTTCTACCAGGTGGGCATCAAGATGACATTCCTTACCGGTGTTTGCGTTGAATGCCGGGATGCCAAGAGCTACAATTCGTTTAAAATCATCGTCACCATACACATCACCGGCAATCGCACCCGCACGCAATCCCTTTTTTACGAGCAGGGGATTAAGGCGCTCTATAAGAGCAGTTTTTCCTGATCCGATTGCGCCGAGCAGGTCAAATGCCCGTACGCCATGAGATTTCAGGTGCTTTGCATTCTTGTCGGCAAGTGTGTTGTTGACGTCGTAAATATCCTTCTCTATCCGGACGTCTATATGATGCATAGTACAAGGTACGAGCGTACACTGTTTATACCTTGACCCACAAATTCTCTTTATAATGGCACAAGGCGAGTGCATCTTATATCCCTGTTATTTCAATGCGGCATATTCACGTCGTGAAGGGCGACGAGTGCCACGGAACTTTGCGGTAAAGGCTCCGGTCATTGGCGACCTTGAACGCGCATTAAAGCGTGCCGGTGTAACCTTCAGGATCGAAGACAACCATCACCCCGCTCACTGGATGCGACACGAGGGGCGAATTGTTGCCGATTGGCAGGAAAGTAAAGGGACCCTTATTAAAAAAGTTGCCCAAAGACTTGAGGTGAAACGATGAACGGATTATATGACCTGCATACACATTCCATCCTTTCAGATGGGGAGATGCTTCCTATTGAATTAATTCGCCGAATGGCAGTTTTTGGGTACACGACGGTAGCTATTACCGATCACGTTGATACATCCAACATAACATCTGTCATTCAATCACTCGACCAGGTACGGGAGTCCGCAAAGATTTTTGGCGTTAAACTACTATGCGGAGTCGAGATAACCCACGTCCCTCCATCGCAGATAGCAGACCTTGCAAAATCCGCAAAGGACTCCGGTGCTGATATTGTCATTGTCCACGGTGAGACCACGGTTGAGCCCGTAGCTTCCGGTACTAACCATGCAGCATGCACATGCAAATACGTCAATGTGCTTGCCCATCCCGGACTCATCACCAGAGAAGATGCAATCCTTGCTGCTAAGAACGGTATTGCTCTTGAGATCACCTCAAGAGGCGGGCATAACCGGACAAATGGCCACGTGGCACTTGTTGCACGGGAAACCGGGTGCCAGATCGTTGTGGATTCCGACGCGCACGCTCCCCATGATATTTTGGACGAACGCGCGAAATTTGTAGTGGCAAAAGGGGCCGGACTAACCGATGCTGAATGCAAACGGGTTATATCTTTAAATATCGACCAGTTTCTTATTTCCTGAAATTTTATTTATACTTTCACGCAATATTTAAATACCGTAGTGACTGATATATATAGGTTACTAAATTATTTCAGTAATTTTGTATCTTTGAGG
>WSSedA1B3DRAFT_1000097_pt1 | contig 23592 bp, 20 predicted proteins | sample WetSurSiteA1Bulk_FD_9468 | JGI IMG/M metagenome (IMG submission 9468)
GGAAAAATTGAAGCGAAGGCGTTGGTCTGTAAGACCAGCTACCTTGGAGAACGAATCATCTTGGTCAAGCCTCAAACCTATATGAATAAATCTGGGAACTCTGTGGCTTCTCTGGTGCGCTTCTACCAGGTTCCTCTAGAAAACCTGCTGGTGACTTATGATGATGTCGACCTGCCTCTGGGAGTAATACGTATCCGTCCATCCGGCGGTTCTGGTGGTCAAAATGGGATGCAATCCATCATTGAACGTCTTGGAACCGAAGAATTTCCCCGCTTGCGCATTGGTACTGGCAGACCTCCTGGCAGGATGGACGCAGCTGATTANGTGCTCCAGGATTTCTCTTCACAGGAGACTGAGGAATTGAATGATATCTTAGATCGGGGAGTAAATGCTGTACTGGCTTTCATTAGCAATGGTCTCGATAATGCCATGAATACATTCAATGGATAATCTTATTTCACTATCCTTGATGGAAAAACCGAAACGTTGATCATTTTATGGAACTTGAGACAATCATAACAAGCATCGCAATTGCTTCCGCTGACCTCAGTAAGATGGTCAAGGATGGGCAAAGCATATCAGCATTGGGATTACGGCGTTCCGCCCGGCTTCCGTGGCTAACTGCCCTGCACCAATCTCTGGAACAGCCATTCCTGTTGATTACTGACCGTAATGACCATGCCCTCACGCTCGCCGATGAGCTGGCCTTATGGGCACCACATATACCCCGCCTTTTCTTTCCCGAGCCAAATCCACTTTTTTATGAAAATGCTCCCTGGAGCTTGAATACCAGACATGATCGTCTGATGGTATTATCCACACTCGTAGAGTATCAAATCCCAGGAGCTCAAAGACCCACACCAGCGCACATCATCATCGCCCCCATCAGATCTGTGATGGCGCGCACCCTCCCCAGGCGTGAATTCCTAAAATCTATGTGTACCATAAAAGTCGGGCAGGTTATCCAGCCAGACGAGTTGTTACGCACCTGGATGGCATTGGGATTTGAGCATGCGAACATCGTGGTCAGCCCCGGTCAATTCGCCCGCCGCGGAGGCATTTTGGATGTCTGGACGCCCTCAGCCAGCCAACCTGTGCGTATCGAATTCTTTGGTGATGAGATCGATACACTGCGTCGCTTCGATCCGGCCTCTCAGCGGACTTCTGGCTCAATCGATCGATTGTCAATAGCACCCGCTCGTGAATTCATCACACCAAAATCGGACAGGCTTCAGGAATTAAATCTGGATAGCTCAAGTCTGTCAGAATTCCATATTCCATTGCTTCACTCGACCCCGGGTAGCCTTTTAGATTATTTACCACATCAAGGAGTGATCCTGATTGACGATCTACAGACTATACGCGATACCGTTCAGGAAGTAGAAGAACAGGCAGTAGGTCTGCGCAAGGATTACATCAAAGATAAGGAACTCCCTGAAGATTTTCCCCTTCCATATCTAACCTGGGGTGAGATAGAAGACACTCTGGCAGGCAAACAATACATCGATCTCGGCCAACCAGTCGAGTATGATCGCATTCCAACAGGCTCGATGGATATTTCATTACAGTTCTTACCAGGACCACGCTTTGCTGGGCAGCTTAAACCATTAATGGAGCACATTGAAAAACTGACCACTCAGGGTGAATCCCTGACGATCGTGTCGCGCCAATCTGCCCGTCTCAAAGAGCTTTGGAATGAACATAACCCATTTGCCCCGACCGATCTACCTCTCACGTTCTATGATGCCAGTTTATCGGAGGGCTTCACTTTTACCGCTCCATCCTTTAAACCGCTACATTTACTGACAGACGGGGAGGTTTTCGGCTGGCGCCGTCCAGAGCTGCGCCAGCGCCCCCATCCGGTTGTTGAATCTCCTGAAGCTGCCTATGCAGATCTGGAACCCGGTGATTGGGTGGTACATGTGGACTATGGTGTTGGACGCTTCACCGGCCTTGTTCAGCGGCCAGTGGATGGCATGGAGCGCGAATACCTTGCGGTGGAATATGCCGAGGGAGACCAGCTATTCGTCCCGGTATACCAAGCAGATCGGTTGACCCGTTATATAGGACCAGATGCACATCCTCCCACTGCCACAAGGTTGGGAAGCACTGAATGGCGCACAACAAAATCACGCGTCAAGGAAGCAGTAGAAGAAGTAGCTCAGGACTTATTGGAGTTATATGCCCGGCGGAGTGTGGTGGAAGGGTATGCATTCTCAAAGGATGCACCATGGCAAAAAGAGCTGGAAGCCAGTTTCCCTTATATCGAAACCCAAGATCAGTTGAGAGTCATCACCGAAGTGAAACAGGATATGGAAACCACCAAACCGATGGATCGCCTGATCTGTGGAGATGTGGGTTATGGCAAGACTGAGGTGGCTCTACGGGCAGCCTTTAAAGCTGTTATGGATGGCAGGCAGGTAGCGATACTTGTGCCAACCACAGTATTGGCGCAACAGCATTACCACACATTCTGCCAACGCCTGGCGCCATTCCCTGTGGAAGTTGAAATGCTATCCCGTTTCCGCACGCCTCAGCAGCAAAAGGACATCATCCAGCGACTGCAGCAAGGAAAAGTGGACATCATCATCGGTACCCATCGCCTGCTCCAGGGTGATGTGCTATTCAAAGACCTTGGCTTGCTGATCATCGATGAAGAGCAACGCTTTGGTGTGTCACATAAGGAGACACTTAAGAAAATGCGCACCGAAGTGGATGTGCTTACCCTGACTGCCACTCCAATCCCACGCACACTCTATATGACCCTAACCGGGGTGCGAGATATCTCCACCATTAACACCCCACCTGAGGAGCGGTTACCGATTATTACCCATGTAGGACCGTATTCCCCCTGGTTGGTACGGCAGGCTATCCTGCGTGAGCTAGAACGCGGAGGACAGACATTTTTCGTGCATAACCGGGTACAGACGATTGGAGCAATGCGAAGCCATTTGGAAAAGCTGGTGCCCGAAGCCCGCGTGGTTGTTGCGCATGGCCAGATGCAGGAAGACCAGCTCTCCGAGAGGATGGAGAAGTTCGCCGCAGGTGATGTGGATATCCTGCTAAGTACATCAATCATTGAGTCAGGTTTGGACATCCCCAATGCAAATACTCTCATTGTTGACCGCGCCGATACCTTCGGTCTGGCTCAGCTCTACCAATTGCGCGGACGGGTGGGGCGTGGTGCGCAACGTGCCTATGCATATTTCTTCCGCCATAAACACCTTTCACCCACCCTGGAAGGGCGGCAACGATTGGAAACGATAGCCGAAAATACCCAGCTTGGTGCCGGATATTCGATTGCCATGCGCGATCTTGAGATTCGCGGTGCAGGTGATATTCTTGGCACACGCCAGCATGGTTATATTGCCTCCGTTGGATTTCATTTGTATACCCAGCTACTCTCAGATTCCGTTCAAAGATTGCGTAGCGGTAAATCCATCCCTGCCTTCGCTGAAACACTCCAGGTGGAAGAAACAGCTCCAGGATCAGCTGTCTCTGTAGACCTGCCTATTCCGGTCAGCCTTCCCGCCACATACATTCCCGAGCGCCAGACGCGCACCCGTCTCTACCGGCGTCTGGCTGATATGCGCTCACAGGATGAAATCGATGCCATCACAGAAGAGTTTGCGGATCGCTTCGGTCCCCTTCCCGAGGAGACCCGCAACCTTTTCTATCAGCTCAAAGCCAAGTTATTAGCTGAACAGGCTGGACTGGCTTCTATCAGTACGGAGGGAGGTCAAATCATCCTCCGTTATCCACCTTTACCAGAGGGTGAGACAACTCGCCCCCTTCCAGACCTTGGAGATGGCATTCGCACCGGAAAAAATGCATTCTGGATGTCATCGAGCGAGACAGATGATTGGCAGGAGAAGTTATTGCCGATCCTGACTCAGCTAATATCTTTCAGCAACCCGGGATAAAAATTTAGTATAAATAAGATAAAATATAAACATAAATTGTGCTCATGGTAATTTATTGGCATTTTAACTTTTTCATAATGTAATCGCTACTGCACATACCCAAGGAGGAATCTTATGGACTACAAGGATTTCCAAAACCGTGTCGATTATGGCACCCAGATGTTTGATTCCGGGAATTTGCAGGCGGCGCTTGAAATTTTTACTGGATTGATCAATAGCGATATTTCCGATATTGACAAATCCTCGATGTGCCTCAATATTGCTGTGATATTTGATAAATTGGGTAATCTGCAACAATGTCTGGAATGGTATGCACGAGCAGTTCAGCTTGAGAAACCGCATTGTCGATTCGAAGCCCAGGAATACCTGGCAACCTATCTGAAGCAAATTGGACGACCTCGCGACAGCTTGAAAATCCTCGAGAGCTTGACTGCTTCTACCCACCTGACAGAGAGTGACAAGGTCAGGGTTCGCAAGAATATAGATGATCTAAAAGTCGAGATTAACAAGCCGGTGTACCGCCGTCCTGGGGTCCCGGAAGACGGATCTGATTGATTCTAGATTTGTTCACCCTGTCGAATAGAAGTCCTCCGAACTTCAGGGTGAATTGTTATCGCCTCCATGACGTCTGTACTTGAATCTTTAAACTCCTCATTACACCACGCCTTCAAAGACAATCCGAATGTCTTTTTATTGGGTGAAGACATCATGGATCCTTATGGGGGAGCCTTCAAGGTTACCCGTGGTCTATCGACGGATTATCCAGACCGGGTGCTGACCACACCCGTCTCTGAAGCAGGAATCGTGGGCCTAGCTGCCGGGATGGCACTACGTGGCATGCGCTCGGTGGTGGAGATCATGTTTGGTGATTTCATCACTTTAGCTGCCGATCAGCTGGTCAATCATATTGCTAAATTCCGCTGGATGTATAATGATCAAGTACGACTGCCCATCGTCATTCGTACTCCCATGGGTGGCAGGCGCGGCTATGGTCCCACCCACAGCCAGACATTGGAAAAACTGCTCCTGGGAGTACCCGGGCTACAGGTAATAGCCCCAGTTGATCTGAGCCTGAAGGATGGCTCGGGTAGCCCGGGGGAATTGTTATACCATTCTATTATCTATAACGATGACCCAGTGATATTTATAGAAAATAAGCTGCAATATTTACTCCCGGTACAAAGCCAGGCTGAGTTGAAAGATTTCAATCTCTCATCTCATCAGGAAAGCACTACAACACAGTTCCCCACCTATTTACTTTCCCTTCAGGGTGCGCCTTCAGCTCAGGTAACAATTGCGGCTTACGGTTATATGGCTGAGTTGGTAAAGCAAGCTGCTATTCGATTGGCATATGAACAGGAGATATTCACTGAGCTGATAATTCCCACACAGTTGTCTCCATTTCAGGCACAGCCAATCATTGCTTCCACTAACTATACCAACCGCCTTCTGGTCGTAGAAGAGGGAAACCTCACCCTGGGTTGGGGTGCTGAAGTGGTTGCTCAGGTGGCAGAAGCGCTTGGAAACCGGTCCATAAGTTACAAACGCCTGGCAGCGAAAGACTTGCCAGTACCCTCATCTGGTCCACTTGAAGCGCTTGTTTTACCGGATATTGACCAGATTATCGAGGCAGTCATCCAGATGGTGTCTCGTTAATCGAATCCAGGATTTTAATGGTGAAATTGTAGTTTATGGATATAATCCAGACGGTACAATAAGCATAAAGTAAGCTATCAAAGAATCGTAAATAATGGCAGATCCTTACCCAATTACAATCCCGCTCATAAATCCCAATGAACCGGGTGCACTTCTAGCCAGCTTGCATGTCTCACCTGGGCAGCATGTCCGTATTGGTGACAGGTTGTGCACACTGGAAACCACCAAATCCACATTCGAGTTGACTGCTGAAGCAGATGGTTTCTTCGTTGGCTTAGCACATAAGGTTGGCGAGACTGTCCAGGCAGGAGTTATTCTTGGTTTCCTGGCAGATTCTCCAGATTGGTCACCTCTCAAATTCACCAAAGAGTTATCCGGTAAACCAGCTTCTCATCCCATTGACATTCATATTAGCAAACCTGCACTATCCCTTGCACAACTACACAATCTGGATTTGACTTCGCTACAAAAGGATGTTTTTATCACTGAAAAAATGATCCAGGAGTTAATTGATCGTTCTATGCATCCAGCAGTTCTCCTACAAGAAAAGGATTTTGATCCAGGTTCATTGATTGTTTATGGTGGTGGAGGGCACGGGAAAGCATTGATCGACCTTTTGCGAATTCTAGCCCTCTATCCCATTGCAGGCATCGTGGATGACGACCCAGCTTTAGGATCAAGCATCATGGGTGTACCAGTATTGGGGGGAAGCAATATTATAAAATTGCTGGTTGAGAGAGGTGTTCACCTGGCAGTCAATGCCGTGGGTGGTATTGGAAATATTCAGAGTCGGATCAAGGTATTCGAACAACTATTAATGGCAGGTTTTACCTGCCCGGCATTGGTGCATCCCACCGCTTTCGTAGAAGCCAGTGCCAAATTGGCTGAGGGCGTGCAGGTGATGCCCCATGCATATGTCGGCAGTGATGCCCAGATCGGTTATGGCGCGATCATCAACACCGGTGCCATCGTCTCCCATGATTGTAAACTGGGCGATTATGCCAACCTTTCACCTGGAGCAATCCTCGCCGGTGAGGTCAGTATTGGTTCAGCCTCCCTGATTGGGATGGGAGTCACGTTGAATCTGCGGGTCAAGGTCGGGGAGAATGCCAGGATTGGCAACGGCGCTACAGTTAAACAGGATGTACCCGCAGGTAGTATCGTCCACGCCGGTACCATCTGGCCTTCATAAAAATTAGTAAAATATTCTCATCTGTAAAGGAAATAACACAATACCTATGTCGCCTGATCCCTTGATTGATAATCCGTCCATTCCCATGTCTTCTCCCGATCTGACCGAGGCAGAACAGCAAGCAGTTGCCGGGGTGCTAAGAACACCCAGCCTGAGCATGGGCAGTCAGATTACAGCTTTTGAAAAGAATATTTGTGAATACAGTGGCAGCCAACATGCCATTGGCGTCAGCTCCGGCACCGCTGGATTGCATTTATGTGTCAGAGCAGCAGGCATTGAGCCGGGTGACCTGGTCATCACCACACCGTTTTCATTTGTTGCTTCTTCAAATGTATTGTTATATGAAGGAGCTGTGCCTGTATATGTGGATGTAGAACCTCGCACAGGCAACATTGATCCTCATCTTGTTTTCGCAGCTGCCCAAGATATCATGCAAGGTGGCTTAAATGCGAAAGCCTGGCTACCTCCTATGGGTGCCAATGTGGAATCAAAGCTTAAAGCCATCCTGCCAGTGGACGTATTCGGTCAGCCGGCCGATTTGGAACCAATCCTGAACACCGCCTGGAAGTATAAGTTGAAAGTGATCGAGGATTCCTGTGAAGCCCTTGGAGCAAGCTACAAAGGACGACCTGCCGGTACCCTGGGAGATTATGGCGTATTCGCTTTCTACCCCAACAAACAGATCACCACCGGTGAAGGCGGCATGATCATTACAGATGACCCTGACGCAGCCAATCTGATGCGTGCTTTGCGTAACCAGGGTCGCGCACCTGGTGATACCTGGTTGCAGCATACCCACCTTGGCTACAATTACCGCCTGGACGAGATGAGCGCTGCCCTTGGAGTGACCCAGATGCAGCGACTGGATGAGCTGGTTTCCAAACGTAGCCAGGTGGCAGATTGGTATAATGAGCGGATTTCTGAAATTCCTGGAATTGAAGCTCCAACTGTCGCTGGTTATACTACCCGGGTAAGCTGGTTTGTATATGTCGTCCGCTTCGCCCATGGATTGGATCGGGATGACATTGCGAAGAACCTTGGGGTATTGGGTATCCCTGCTCGACCGTATTTCCTACCGATACACCTGCAGCCATACATGATGGAACGCTTTGGTTACTCGGAAGGAATATTCCCAGTCACCGAAGACCTTGGCAAGCGTGGGTTGGCTCTGCCGTTCTCAGGGGTTATGACCGAAGGTCAGGTTGAAAGGGTATGCCAGACTCTCAGGCAGGTTATCCAGTAGCTGCATAGCTGGTTTCTTCCGCTGAAAGCTGCACTTGATATGAAAAATCTTCCTTTTTACATCTTAGATGTCTTTACCGAAACAAAGTATGCCGGTAATCAACTGGCTGTATTTCGTAGCGCGGCTGGAATTCCAAACGAACAAATGCAAAGCATAGCAAGGGAAATTAATTTCTCCGAAACGACATTTATTCTTTCTGATGAAAAAAACAATGCTGGATATGATGTACGGATATTCACCCCAAAGGAAGAAGTTCCCTTTGCAGGTCACCCGACTTTAGGAACTGCACATATCATTCACAGTAAAATTATTCAAGGCATGTCAAATGATGTTATTCTAAACTTGAAGGTGGGACAGATTCCAGTTACTTTTACGCAGGATGGCTATTGCTGGATGAAACAAATTCAACCAACATTTGGTCAGCGACATCAACCAGAAATTTTGGCAAATATTCTCCGACTAGATGTATCCGAAATTGACGATCGTTTCCCAATTCAAGAAGTCTCTACAGGATTACCTTTTTTTATTGTGCCTTTGAAGACCCTTGCCTCTTTGAAAAAGGTAAAGATTGATAAAGAAAGGTATTTTGATCTGATAAAAGATACACAGGCAAAAGGCATATTAGCTTTTTGTCCAGAAGCACATGAGCCGCAAAATAATATCAGCGTGCGCGTATTTGTTGATTATTACGGTGTCCCCGAAGACCCGGCAACAGGTAGTGGGAATGGATGCCTGGCAGGTTATTTGGTGAAATATCGTTATTTTGGAATAGACCGAATCAATATCCGCGGTGAACAGGGATTTGAAATTGGCAGACCATCGTTATTGTTACTCAAAGCAGAACAAATCAACGCAATGATAAATATTTCTGTTGGTGGAAAATGCATTATTGTTGCCCAAGGTGATTTTATTTAATCCTTCAGAATTCCTGCCATCAAACGCAACCCGCCAAACTAAATAAAAGCTTTTGATAATATTTATCCCTTGCATCCATAATAATTAAGGGTATACTTTGTCGGCATTTAAATNTAAGGAGTAACGTATGAATATATCCATGTGGCGTAAAGCCCTACAAGTGATCCCTCATGTATCCAAGGAAGAGTGGCANAAGTTAGATGTGATTTCCAAGTGGTTGATCTCCACCCGTGCTGCAGTTCTGATCATGACATTTTTATCGGGTGCCTTCGCCGGGATATTTGCATTCCGTGATGGTAAATTCGATTTGTTGAAATGGGTCCTGGTGACTCTTGGATTGATCTTCTCTCATGCCACCAACAACCTGTTGAACGATTACACCGACTATAATCGCGGGGTAGACCAGGACAATTATTACCGCTCGCAATATGGACCTCAACCTTTGGTGCACGGGCTTTTTACCAAGAAGCAGCATCTTACCTATGCAGGTGTCACTGGGGCTATAGCCTTGATCATCGGAATCATCCTGGTACTGATGACCAATTGGTGGACTTTACTTCTCCTGGCATTAGGTGTTTTCTTTGTGCTGTTTTATACCTGGCCACTGAAATATATCGCCTTGGGTGAGATTTCAGTCCTATTGGTTTGGGGACCATTGATGATAGGTGGCGGTTATTTTGCCATCACAGGTGTATGGAGTTGGACAGTAGTGCTTGCCAGTTTGCCTTATGCGCTGGGTGTGACCGGTGTAATCTTTGGTAAGCATATTGATAAGTATGAGATGGATAAAAAGCTAAATATCCATACCTTNCCCGTGGTGATTGGTGAAAAGACAGCGCGCATCACACTATTGGTGATGCTCATCCTACAATATGCGCTTACCTTCGTGTTGGTAATTATGGGTTATTACACTCTGGTGATGGTCGCAGTATTACTGGCAATTCCGACCATACGTAAGATCTGGCCGATGTTTAAAGCTCCCAAGCCTGAGGAAAAACCAGCTGATTATCCTGATGTATGGCCGAATTATTTTGTTGCTGCAGCCTTTATTCACAACCGCAGCTTCGGTATCTGGTTTATGCTGGCACTTATCATAGATTCGGTCTTGAAGGTGTATGTGTTGAAATAAACAGGTTATCCAGCTGGAAAAACCAGATCTTCCTTACCCGCCAGGAGATCTTGAATTCGCTGAACAACGATGTCTAGATGCTGAGGTTTATGCACGAAATCCAGGTCGTCTGACCGGATGGTCAACACAGGGCACACATCAAATATTTTTAACCAATCCTCATAAAAAGATTCAAGCAAGGATAAATATTCCTCTGTGATGCCTGTTTCAATGCTCCGCGCCCGGTTGTGGATGCGGTCCATCAACACAGAAACAGGTGCTTTTAAATAGATCAACAAATCAGGTGGGGGTAATTGGGATGTGACCAGATCAAAGACTCGCCGATAAGATAGATAATCGCGCTCATTCAGATTGCCCATGTGATGCAGCGCCCTGGCAAAGATGTATGCATCCTCATAAATGGTTCGGTCGAGGACAACGGATTGTGAGTCACATGCCATCTCCAGATACTGCTGGGCACGGTGCCCAAGGAAAAATACTTGTAAATGAAAAGACCATGCGTGCATATCTGTGTAAAAATCTGCCAGGTATGGGTTATCCGTTACAGATTCAAATGCACAGCGCCAGCCCATGCGTTCGCTCAACCGCTCTGCCAGTGATGTCTTACCAACCCCAATATTTCCAGCTACGATAATCAGTCGTTTGGTCATGGATATGCCTCCAGAAGATATTATATCCTTAAGTGTTTTCCAACGACCTTTCTTTCAGGAACATCTGACGTATAATTTGCGTTATATCAATCATAAGGCGAATATAATGTTACTAATGAGCCTGGACCAATCTGGCCAAGTATTTTGAGGGAAAAATATATGAAATCGTCATTACTTCTCACCCTAACCATTCTTACTCTTCTAGCAGTCTCTGTTACAGCCTGTAATCTGCCCAGTGGTGGTGAACCAACACCTGACCCTGGTTTAGTTTTTACCCAGGCTGCCCAGACTTCGATAGCCCTACCTACAGGCCCCCCACCGACAGCAATTCCGACGGTGGCAGCAACCTTAGTAACACCTACGCTACCAGCAGTCAATTCACCAACACCCACGCCTACAACTTCCCCAACCACCACGCCGACTGCCACAACATCCGGGACCGCTTGCACGGATCAGATCGAATTCGTTAGCGATGTAACCATCCCAGATGATACAGAATTATTNGTAGCGGAAGAATTTGTAAAAACATGGCGTCTACAAAACATCGGTTCTTGCACCTGGACAAATCAATATTCACTGGTGTTTATCGATGGTGACCAGATGAGTGGCATCAGCCCCCTCCCGCTTAGCGGTTCCACTGCACCAGGCGCGACTGTGGATGTCTCAATCAACATGAAGGCACCTGGCACTACCGGTGGTTATAAGGGAAACTGGGAACTGCGTAATCCCGGTGGNACTAATTTTGGCACAGGGAAGAATTCAAACCAGCCTTTCTATGTCCAGATCAAGGTGGTTGAGGGTGTTTCTGAGCTCAACCTGGGTGCNCCCACCTGGCGCGATACTATGGATAATTCCACCAACTGGTATCTGTTGGATACGGGTCAAACGAAATTTTCGATGGACGATGGAAAGCTGGTGATGGTATCTGCCAAGCCTGGAGCCGGTGAGGAATGGGGTTTATCCAACCGACCTGCCATGAAGGATTATTACCTGCAAGCTACCTTTATCACCGGGGGCACCTGCTCCGGTCTCGACCGATATGGATTGTTAGGGCGTGCTCCAGATCCTAATAAAGGCTATGTTCTAGAATTTTCCTGTGATGGGCGGTATCGATTGTATAAATGGGATGGTACGACCTACACCGCACTACAGGAATGGCGTTCCGCTTCTTCTATAAAACAAGGTGGAAACCAGACCAATGTGATGGGTCTATGGATGCAAGGCTCCACATTGCGAGTGTACGCGAATGCACACCAGGTTGCGGAATTCACCGATGACACTTATGATGAAGGACAGTTTGGTTTGGTCATCGGGTCGGCTAATACTGAAAATTTCACTGTCTCAGTCGATTTGGTCGAGTATTGGGAATTTGATCAATGATTGATCGATGATTTTCAGTCGTCGACACAGACCCTGGCAATTGCAATTGCTAGGGTCTTTTTTCATGCCAATAAGCGCAAACACATATTGTACAAATCATTCCTTAATCATTTCTGAATAGTATGTGCGTATACTAATTACAGGTTCAATGAAAGGTATGTTTGATGGATTCTAATAAAATCTTGCTTTTCAGTGCCGATTCTTCTATGACTCATGTCGTAACTAGCTCTTTACTTGAGGCAAATTATCAGGTGGTCCATAAATCTAATGGCATAGATGCCTTAGACATCATCCGCATAGAGAAACCTGCTCTAATTATCCTGTCCATTGAATTACCTGGGATGAACAGCCTGGCGATTATCCGCGCTCTGCGAACGGAAGAAGTAAAAACAAGGACACCTGTGATCTTGATGGGGGAAAATTTACAGGAAGAAGATGCATTGATTGGATTGGAGGTTGGAGCAGATTTGTGCCTGCTGGAAGTGTTCCACCCGCAGGTATTTGTGGCACGTGTTCGCTCGTTGATTCGTCGAGCAGAACCATAGGCAGCCTTTTAAAAACCAAGAAACAGGGAATTATCCTGGTTCGAATGAATCAAGCGAAATGGTAAATTTTGCTCCTTGATTGAGATTGCTGGTAACCATGATCCTTCCACCATGGGCTTCGACAATTGATTTGGCAATTGCCAACCCAAGCCCAGATTCACCATTATGTTGGCGAGATTTATCCCCCCGGTAAAAGCGATCAAAAATATGCGGTAAATCTTCCGCTGATATCCCTCTACCATTGTCTATAACGGTAAATTCTATCTTGTCATCCAAAATATTTGCACCCAAACGTACGGTTCCCCCTTCAGGAGTATAGCGAAAAGCGTTCAAGATCAGATTGTCCAGAACCTGCGACATACGCTCCACATCCACATTCACCAACGGAAGATCATCCGGTGCTTCTTCCTGAAGATTTATCTGCAGTTGAGTTGCACCTACAGAATGTCGTGCTATGACCCTGTCGATCAAAACTCGTGGGGATGTGGGTTGCAGGTTCAGCGAAAGTTCTCCTGTATCTGCCAGGGATAATAAACGCAGGTCATCAACCAGTCGATCGAGATGTTTGGTCTCCTGTAGGAGGATGTTATACACTTCCTGTGTGCCGGCTAGCTTATTGTCACTCAAAGCTTCCGCATATCCTGTAATGACACTCAAAGGGGAGCGTAGGTCATGGGCGATATCTGCAGTCATTTGCCGACGTGCCTTTGTAGCTTTCTCCAGGTCAAGGCTCATCTGGTTAAAGGATATCGCCAGTTTGCCAATTTCATCTTTGGACCGGACTTTAACCTGTTTACCGAATCGACCTTTGGCAATATCAACGGTGGCTTCTGTTAAATCTCTCAAGGAGCGTGTCATAGTAAAGGCGAGCAGACCTCCCAACAGCAAGGCCAGGAAAATTGCCACAAATGCACTCAATAAGGTGGCGCTGTTCACATTTCGAAGGAATATCCCCTCCGGGGTGTTGGAACTAAATGTACGCCTGACCGGAGTCAGCAACAACCAGCCAATAGTTTGACCATTTGATTGGAGTGCCACAGCCCCATTCAGGGTGCGATTACTTACTTTTGTTCCAATTTCATTTGGCTGATTGCTATATACAATTGTCTGATCCGCTCCTACAAGCGTTAGAGGACTACCGTCTGGAAATGGGCTACGCAAGCCTCCTGGTTGAAGAGGAATATTCGCTTGAAGCATGGCTAGGTTATTAGCTACACCAATCCAAGAGCCATTCCCCTGGTAGTAATAGATCAGGTTCTCCGCCAAATTTTGCTGTTCCCGGTTCAGGATGAAATTGCTGAATGCAGCCTGAGTACGCTGTTGGATGATCACCGCCACTAAAATTGATCCAGTCAGACCTACAAATAGGAATGCCAGGGTAAGTTTTACTGCCAAAGAACGAATCACAGGGTATTATCCTTGATCATAGGTTGAAAATCTGTAACCCGCACCGTAAACCGTCTCAATATAATGTGGGCTGGAGGCGTCCTCCTCGATTTTTGAGCGTAAATTTCGCACATGAACATCAATCGTGCGTTCATAGCCTTCATAAGCAGCGCCTTGTATACGATCCAATAGTTCCATTCGCGAGAAGACCCTGCCTGGAGAGCCCATCAACGTCCCAAGTAAAGCGAACTCGGAGGGAGTTAGTTCGACTGCCAACCCTTTCACTGTGGTGGTTCTGCTAGTCCAGTCCAGCTCAATCGCTCCTATGCGTACAATTTCCCGTGTGGAAGCTTGCTTCTCCACCCTGCGTAAAACCGCCCGAACACGGGCGGTCAGCTCACGTGGGCTGAAAGGTTTGGTGACGTAGTCGTCCGCTCCAAGCTCCAGTCCAAGTACCTTGTCATTTTCATCAATTTTGGCAGTTAGGATAACTACGGGTGTATCTGCTTCCCGGTTATAAGAACGCATAAATTCATATCCACCCATTTCTGGCATCATCAGGTCCAGGATGATAAGGTTCGGCTTTTCATGACGGGCAGCGAATAACGCTTCTTTCCCATCACTGGCAGTCACTACGTCAAATCCTTCCTGGGTTAGGTAGGATTTTAATAAATTCCGCAATTCAAGCTTATCGTCAACAACCAGGATTTTTTTAGCCATAGGGTGATTTTATCATTACTTACATTTTTCAGAAATTTATTCAGTCCCATCAAGAAAAGAGCAGTACCCGGGGTTTCATTCCCAGATACTACTCTTATATTACGGAGGAGAAGAAATCAAGCTAGCCATGCTGAGTTGATATTTATGGCGCATTGGGTGGAAAACCACCATTCATTGTTTCGCCACCACGCCCGTGTGGTCCTCCATGACCACCCCATTCATACATCCCAGGCATGAACATGGTGCTGTTCTTGCTCAGGATTTGATCTGCCTGCGCCTGGGTGATCACCCCGGAGGTAACAGCCTGATTGACGGCCTCGGTATAGGCAGTTTTCATGCTGGTTTGGAAAGCTATATCATTGGATAAAGCATACTGACCTTTCATCAAATCTGCCTGTGACTGGGTGAGATTCCCATCCTTCACTGCCTGGTCGATATTTGTATAAAAAGCAGTCTGATAGGCAGCCGTTAGCTCATCGACACTAATTCCCAAGGCATCTGCAAGATAGTTGTCCATATCGATCCCATTCTGGGATAGCCAGCCATTCCATCGATTTCCATACGGGAAGGCATTTTTGTTCGTGGTCAGCTGATCAGCCTGCAGCTGGGTAATCAAACCCTGGGAGACTGCTTGCTCCAGTGCTGTTGAATAAGCAGTTTGGTGTGCTGCGTTCAGCTCATCAACCGTGATACCCAAGGCATTCGCCAGGTCTTCACTACTATATCCGCCCATGGGTCCTCGACCAACCTCTTGGCCAAGTCCTGACTGGATTGTGGTGCTGGAGGAAACGGTGGCGGGTGTGGCAGCAGAAACTGACCGATATGCAATGGCTCCAAAAGCCATTGCGACTGCCAGGGCACCCAAGACGAAAATAGATATAGTTTTTTTATGTTGCATAAATATCTCCTTATTATTTTTTTTCTTATGATCAGATCCTGCATGGATCTGTGTGTAGGATAACAAGGAGATATTCAGGAATTATTAAGAAGCTGTTTTGATAGGATTAGGATTTTTGCTACTTTTTTTTATTCCGCAATGATCTTTTATCAAAATTAGGAATAATAATCTCGTTTGTGCAAATCATAACAATTTCTAAACATTCTCTGAACCTACTCTTTACACTCTTTTCCTACAATATGCATGGTAAATCGTTTGATCATAAAAGGAGGCTTATGTTCCGTAAACCGTTATTTTGGGTATTGATCGTTGTTATCCTGGCAGCTGCAGCAGGTGGATACTATTACTACCGCCAAACAACTTCTCCAGCGGAAGCAGCCAGCACCACACCACTTCAGACCGCCACTGTAAAGCGAGGCAATCTTGTGATTTCAGCCAGCGGGACTGGATCGATCATCACCAAGAAAGAGGCCCAATTAGGATTTGATCCAGGCGGGGTACTTGCGCAATTAAATGTTGAAGTTGGAGATGAGGTTAAATCAGGCGACACACTTGCCGTTGCAGTGCCCAGTGATTCAGCTGCTACTATCCAGGCTNATCTTACCTCGGCGCAGTTAGATGTCTTGCAAGCTCAACAAAATTTGAATGANNTCAATTCTACAACCGAGGATGTCACCTTGGCGCAGGCTCAGTCAAATTTGGCTCAAAAACAGTTGGATGTAATTGATACCCAATCTACACTAACAGAGCTAATAAATAAGCGAGCAACCATGCATGGCTCCAGATGTGATGATGATACCATCGCCGATTATCAAGACACTTTTGATCGCGCGCTGGATCGTTGGAATCGTTCTGACCACCTTACCAACAGCCAGGAATATCAGCAGCTTCAGACCGCCGCCGCAAATCTCAACTGGTGCTCTTCAGCTTATTCCCAGGCTGAGTTGGATGCTGCCGATGCCGAAATTGCCTCTTCCCAGGCTTCGATCCTACTGATGCAATCACAGATCAACGAGTATAAAGCCCAAATCACTGATCTGACTGATTCTTCAGGTTCCGATTCGCTAGATCTTGCCATAGCACAGGCGAAGCTTGACAATGCCGAAGCACAACTGGAGGTGGTCGAGCAGAAGTCCATCAGCAGCACCATCACCGCACCATTTGCCGGCACAATTTTAGCCGTCTCCTCCCAGGTTGGTGATAATGTTGGCACAACTCCATTTATTACCCTGGCTGATCTCAGTCAACCCTACCTGGAGGTATTGGTGGATGAAACTGACTTGAACAATATTGGGGTCGGGTATGAAGTCTCGGTGTCATTTGATGCGTTGCCTAACCAGACCTTTGTGGGGCATGTGATCAGCATCGATCCCAGCTTNGTCAATGTGGCTAATGTTACTGCAGTTAGCTCCATAGTTCAGCTGGATGCTGATTCGTTCTCCAAACCCCAAAACCTGCCTGTAGGATTGAGTGCCTCAGCAGAGATTATTAGCGATCAGGCACAGAATGTACTACTCGTACCTGTAGAGGCATTACATGAGCTCTCGCCCGGGAATTATGCAGTGTTTGTGATGGAAAATGGTACCCCGGTGCTTAAAACAGTTGAAGTTGGATTGATGGACTACACTTCCGCTGAAATTAAATCCGGTTTGAATGAAGGTGATGTGGTCACCACCGGAATTGTGGAGACAAACCAATGAGCGATCCATCTCTCATCGAACTAGACCAAATAAGTAAGATCTACCAGATGGGAAACGTCCAGGTGACCGCATTGGATGGGATCAGCTTGAATGTAAAAGCAGGTGAGTTCCTCGCCATCATGGGTCCCTCTGGTTCAGGTAAGTCCACTTTGATGAATATCCTGGGCTGTTTGGACCGTCCGACCTCCGGTATTTACCTGCTGGATGGAGAGGATGTCAGCCGGATGAGTCGAGAACAATTAGCCCGCATCCGCAACCGAAAGATCGGTTTTATTTTTCAATCCTACAATCTGCTTGCCCAGGCAACTGCCTTACAGAACGTGTTGATGCCTATCGTTTACCGCCGAAATGGTCACATCTCAACCAAGGATCGTATGGAACTCGCCCACCACGCTCTCTGCTCTGTTGGACTGGTCGATCGTGACCATCATAAACCGACGGAGATGTCGGGAGGCCAGCAGCAGCGTGTAGCAATCGCACGGGCATTGATCAATTCGCCTGCTTTGGTCCTGGCAGATGAACCCACCGGTAACCTGGATTCCCATTCCGGGCTGGAGATCATGGAAATCCTGCAAAATCTGCACTCCCAGGGACGGACGATCGTGATGATCACCCACGATGCCAGAAATGCTGAATTTGCCGGGCGAGTGATCCACCTTCAGGATGGGAAGATTGGTGAGGATAATCACCAGGCAGTTATGAGCAAACCAAGCGAGGCAGGAATATTATCATGAAGCTTTCCGAATTATTTGGCATTGCCTGGGAAGGTATATCCAGGAATAAGCTACGCGCCTTGCTGACCATGCTAGGTGTCATCATTGGTGTGGCGGCAGTTATCATCATGATCGCTATCAGTGCTGGAACAGAAGCAACCATCGCAGAAAATATCCAGAACCTGGGCACCAACCTGCTCTTTGTAACCCAGAGTATGGGACCTCAAATGGTCTCAAGAAATGCTGGTATGAACATGACTTTCCTTTCATACGATGATGCAAAGGCGATCAGTGACTCAATATCTGGTGTCTCTGGCGTGGTTGTGGAACGAGATATTAGTGAGTTGATCAAGTATGGAAAAACCTCAATCGATGGTTTATCCGTGGTCGGGACCACGCCATCCTACCCACAGGTGAGGGATGTTGACCAGGCATCCGGACGGTTCATAACCCAAAACGATATTGACAATTCCGCCAAGGTGGTTGTGCTTGGTTACAATACTGCTCAGACCTTGTTTGGAAATACCGATCCGGTGGGGGAGAAAATATATGTCGGTGATGTGAAACTGACTGTAGTGGGTGTCATGGATAAAAAAGGTGTTGTCGGCAACACGGATTATGATGAGCGAGTTTACATTCCCCTGACCCTTGTATTTGATAAATATACTTTTTCACCCTTTGCGCGAGTCCAGGGGAATATGGTTGGTACCATCCTGGTTCAGGTTGCAAACATGGATGATATGGAAAATGTAATCACCCAAATCCAAATCCTGCTTGCAAAGCGCCACGAAACAACCATGGACGAGTTACCTTTTACTGTCCGCACCCAGGAGGATATCATCGCGACCCAGGAATCAACAACGGCAGCATTTCGTGATTTGCTGGCATGGGTGGCAGGTGTCTCGCTGGTTGTGGGTGGGATTGGCATCATGAACATCATGTTGGTCAGCGTCACCGAGCGTACGCGCGAGATCGGCATCCGCCAGGCGACCGGTGCCACCCCAGGCGATATCCGCGGTCAATTCCTGACCGAGGCACTCCTTTTGAGTTTAACGGGTGGGCTGATTGGTGTCATTGTGGGTGTGGGAGGTGCCTGGTTGTTTTACTACGCTGGAGATATGCGTACTGTGGTGCTCCCCAGCTCAATTATACTGGCATTTGTCTCCGCAGCCATTGTAGGTATCTTTTTCGGCTTTTATCCAGCCAATATGGCTGCGCAACTTGATCCTATTGAAGCTTTACGACATGAATAGAATATTGGAGAAGAAAATGAAGAAAAAGAGTATTTTATCGTTATGTATTTTAATGATTGTGACCATGGTTTTATCAGCCTGCAAAGCATCATCCGACCAGGCAGGTTCCACATCCAACAATGATAATGATTCCACGGGAAACACCAACTTATCATTGGTGAATAAACTTCTGGTTGGGTCGCTCAAACTTGAGAGTACTGATCAAGCGATCACCCCTGAGGAGGCAATAAAGCTCCTCTCCCTATGGCTAGCTTATCGTTCTTTAAGCAACAGTCAGACATCCGCCGAAGCAGAGGTAGATGCTCTATTGAATCAAATCCAAAGCACGATGTCCTCAGACCAGGTTAAGGTGATCGATGAAATGAATCTCACCAATACCGACATGATGGACATGATGCAGTCACTTGGAGGCGGTCCGATGGCTCGTGGAACACCCAACCCACAAGGTACACCTGGCTTTGACTTCCCCTCGGGAGGTTTTGAGGGAGATAATGGTCCAAGCTTTAACTTTCAAAATGGCTCAGGAGGCACCCGGGGTGACTCAAGTGGAGGCACAGCGCGGAATTTTCCACCCGCAGGTGGAGCGGTGATCATTGGTGGAGGTCCGGGTGGAGATGCCAGTGCTGGCATCATGGGTGGAGGCCCTATGACTCAGGGAACTCCCGATCCTTCCAGGCAAGCAACTGCACAGGCCAGGTTCAGCACGATGGCTAACCGGGTCAACACTATGCTCCTGGACATATTAATCTCAAAACTGGAAGCGATGACAACAAATTAATAAAAACAGGGCACCGTTTCGGTACCCTGGAATTTGTTCCAATAAAATCAGCACTCTGAATAACCGCAAGCATAGCATTTGCGGCAACCTTCTTCATTAACAACTGCTGCCTGACCGCACTCTGGGCATAAGTCACCAATTTGGAGTGTTGATTGCCCAGCGAAGGTAGTTTTATCAGGGAGGTCTGATGGACGAATCGGATATTTGCCATATAATGCATAATCTCCATTCGCTGCAGCTTCCTGATATTCCTCTGAATCATCCAGATATTCAGCCAGGGTCTGGGCAACGCCATCTGGCAGGGAACGAACCCGATTGGGTCCATATCCGAGTGAACGCCCACCTCCTATACCTGAAAGTTGTTTGACGATCTCCTTGAGCCGTTCACGGGGCAGAACTGGAGAGGCAATGCGAAGCAGGTAAGAAATTAACCTCCCAATAGCCTCGGAGACAGCGGCAGTCTCGGAGCCAGCTTTGGCAGTGCTGACAAACACTTCGAAAGGATGGTCACCCCCATTTTCGTTGATTGTGACAAAAGCCTTGCCTACAGGGGTGCTGATATTGTATGTATAACCCCTTAACCGTCGGGGACGTGGTTTCTTAGAGGCAGACCAAACATGTTCTTGGTCTATATCTTTTTCAGCTGGCACTTCTTCATTAACTCTTACACTGGTCGCAAATGTTTCTTTATCCTTGGAGGTTGCCTTCGTCTCCAGGACTACTTTTTGACGCGACCCAGTAACATACACAGTTATTCCTTTGCAGCCTAAGGTCCATGCTAGCATATAAGCAGTGGCGACATCTTCTTCAGTTGCTCCAACCGGGAAGTTGACTGTTTTGCTCAAGCTATTATCCACAAATGCCTGCATGGCTGCTTGAGTGCGGACATGCTCTTCAGCTGTGATATCCTGTGACACCACAAAAACATGTTGAATTCGCTCAGGAACTGCTTCGATAGCCTGACAGGTGCCACTCTCCATGACCTGCTCGATGATTTCACTACGGGTTTGTTCATCAATATCGGCTTCGATTAGGGCAGTTTCGAATTGCGGGCTGGTATATGTCAATTGCAGGTCTTGTCCGTTATCATTGACATGCCTGACGTAGGCAAGCGCAAAGACTGGCTCACATCCATAGCCTTCACAGCCTGCAACCTTCACAGCCTGCAACAGTCGCAATCGTACCGGTTGGTGCGATTGTAGTCTGGGCTGCATTACGAATTCCATGGCTCTTGATGCCCTGAACAACTATTTCCCAATCAACTTTTGGTCTGTTGAATTCACATTCATACGGTTTGATTGGTTCAGGAGGCACCCAGGTAATATTATCAGGATCATATATGGATCCCTTTATCGCCGGGAAAGCACCGCGTTTCTCTGCAAGGTTGATACTGGTCAGCATGGCATGATAACGGATGAATTCCATCACCTGTGCGGCAAATTCCTGTCCTTCTTCCGAGCCATAACGGATATCGCAGTGATACATCAGGTCAGCCAGACCCATCACACCCAGGCCGATCCGTCGCGCCTGTTCAGCGGCTTTCTTTAATTGTGGCACTGCTGGCACATATGCATTTGCTTCTATGACATCATCCAAAAACAACGTGGATGTTTCCACAGCATGCCGTAATTTCTCCCAATCCAGTGTATGAGCTATACCAAACATTTCTGCTAAATTTAACGAGCCTAAGCAGCAATTCTCATATGGTCCAAGCCATTGTTCTCCACACGGATTGGTCGCTTCAAGTTGGTATAAGTGTGGCACCGGGTTAAAACGATTGGCAGTGTCCAAAAACAGCATGCCAGGTTCACCATTGTGATGGGCTTGGGTCACGATCTTATTAAACAGATCACGTGCACTCACTTGTCGGTAGGTAAGGATGGGAATACCCGCTTTCTCTGCCATCTCTAATGTGCCATGGAAATCATGATACCTGGGATCTGCAACATCAGGAAAGCGTAAATCCCATTCGGCATCGATTCCGACTGCTTCCATGAAGGCATCGGTAATCCCAACGGAGATATTAAAGTTGGTTATGGCATTCTCATCCGTCTTACAATTAATAAAGTCTTCAATGTCAGGGTGATCGACCCTGAGCACAGCCATATTGGCACCACGACGTGTGCCTCCCTGAGCAATTTCTCCAAAAGCCTTGTCATATACACGCAAGAAACCAACAGGACCTGTCGCCTGACCAGCAGACGATTTGACCAGTGTGTTCTTAGGCCTTAATTGTGAAAAGGAGAAACCGTTTCCACCTCCGGTTTGCTGGATCAAAGCGGCATCACGCAAGGTTTGGAAGATGCCGGCTTCGTGACGACCCATATCATCTGAGACTGGCAGAACAAAGCAAGCTGCCAGCTGACCCAGCGGCGTTCCTGCTCCGGTAAATGTTGGTGAATTGGGAAAGAATTGCTTGCTGGTTAGTAATTCATAGTACTGTTCTGCACGTTTTAATCCGGTCCCATTCCAGGTCGCCTCAACTTTTGCGACATGGTAAGCAACCCTCCAGAACATCCCTTCAACGCTTTCTGCCGGTTTGCCTTCCCTGTTACGCCGTACATAACGCCGGATGAGCACCTGGCGTGCATTATCCGTCAGGTGTACTTCCGACAAATTCGGTGAGATGTCGGGTGTGGGTAAAAGCCCATATCGATCCATTCGTTCATGAGAAGTCTGTGTCATAATTTTTCTCCGAACCACCCAATACTATTTAGCCCTCCAGTAAGCGATCTATTTCTTTACGAATCGAGCGTAAATCATCCAGACCCAGGTATACAATCGCATATCGAATGTATGCAATTTGGTCCATTTCTTTGAGACCGGCGATGACCATATCCCCGACAACCCTGGATGAAACTTCAGCCCGTCCCATGGCTTGAAGCGTGGCCTCAATCTCACCTACCAACCGATCGACATCAGCAGCAGGGACAGGGCGTTTCGCGCATGCAATCCGAATACCACGACTTAATTTTTCGTGATCGAACTCTTCCCGCGTACCATCCTGCTTGACAATGAGCGGCGTTGCAAGGACAGGACGCTCGTACGTGCTAAAGCGCTGACCGCAATGTTCACATTCCCTGCGGCGCCTAACGCCACCCCGTGTGTCGTGCGAAGTATCAATCACTCTGGATTCATCATGTCTGCAATATGGACAACGCATAAAGATTACCCTAAGTTAATAGAACATTTGTAATCGCTATAGACGGGAGTCCCACTACCCGAAACCCATATAGGTGGCAGTGGGAGTGGACAAATTCTAGCACAGTGCTTTTCACTGCGCAAGAGAAATATGAGCAAATATTCTTAAAATATTGCGTTTGAATGAATTTTTTAAGATAACTGGGATTTTTACAAATTTTAAATGAAAGATGTTTATACAGTAAAAGAAATTCTCCCCCATTTTTCCGCGAGTTGAAAATAAAACCAAATAACCCGACCCCTTTTGACGGATCCTTCAGCAACGCTCCGCTTAAAAGATCCGCACTACTCCGAGTGGAGGGCAGGCGGG
>WSSedA1B3DRAFT_1000098_pt1 | contig 23255 bp, 23 predicted proteins | sample WetSurSiteA1Bulk_FD_9468 | JGI IMG/M metagenome (IMG submission 9468)
TCTTCTTTTCTGGACACTTTTTATAATTATGGCTGTCTATTTTATTTTTAAATCCGTATCTGTTGAAATATTCTGGATTGCTGCTATACCGCCAACTTATTTTTTATCGCATTATTTTGTTTTTTCCAGAAGTAAGATACTTCCTGATATAATGCTTACTGTATTACTTATTCTATCGGTTGTTGTGCAGATATCAGGCCTTATTCAGCAGCGCTAATAAATCATTGATAAAATGTAGACTTCCGATCCTGCCTCTTGAGTTTAATCAATTCAAAAACCATCCAATCACCATTCTAATTCCCTGTTCATTATCAAGTCTGATTGAAGGATCATTCCGTGCATTTTTCGGCGGTGGATAAAAGTGTTTCTTAAGAAATATGGCAGCAAAAGTTTATTTCTTTCTTGCTGCAGGTTTAACAAAATTTCTTTGAATCCATCCAGGTACTAATGATGCACCGATGATCAGGTATGGATAATAGCTGATGATCCTCCAGATGATTGCAATTGCAAGCGCAAGGCTTCCTACATATTCGGAATCAGCCGGAATTGTATCTGAAATATATCTGCCCAGGATAATTTCTGCGAAACCGCTTCCCCCGGGTGTAGGACTTATAATCATCATTATCCAGGTAACAAGTTGCCTTGCAAAGATCAGTAGATGATCATTTATTGTAAAAAAAGCAACGAGTATTGCGTTTACCACCCAGTACCTTGAAGTCCATGAAAGAAATGTTGCAGTAAAGGCTTTTACCCAGAATGAGATCTTTTGCTTTTTCAGTTCATGGGAACTTTCGACTATATCATCTCCTGCCTTTACTGCCGAATCCTTCCATCGCCTCAGAACAGGGAGTTTGAAAATATATATAAGGGTCTTTTTTATCTTTTCGGGATCAATAAAAAGGCCGTAACCGACCAGAAGAACCCAGGCAAGGATTATCAGGTATCCTGCAATCGCAACAAAAACCAGGTTATTCAGTAAGGTAATTCCGGTTCCCTGTAGTGATGTAGTAAAAAGTATTTTCCCTCCAACTATCAGAAGAATCAAAGGGAACATTATCACAAAATAAAGTTCATCAAGAAATGAGGTGGCAAGAACAATTGATGTGCTTCTTCCAACTGAAATACCTTCTTTATGAACAAAAACTACTGCAACTGCAGTACCTCCGACTGTCGAAGGTGTGATTGCAGAAGTAAATTCCCATAGCATAATTACCCTGAAGGCCTGACGCCAGTTAAGATCATTCTCTGAAAGGATCCTTATCCTTATCATATATCCGAGATCACGGCCGATCATACAGCACCATGCAATAAATAGCCAGAAAACCGATCTCCAGGTAAATGTCAGCTGACTGATGACATCAGAGTCTATCTCCTTCAGAATAAACCAGGCAACCACTCCCAATCCAATCAGGACAGGTATAATTATCTTCCCGGGTTTTAGCTTGCTAACAAGTTTATAATGGCTATCCTGGGTCATTAATTATTTTTTATTGTGGCTAAAGTTGTAACAATTTTAATGATATTCCATATTTTTAGATGATGGTTTTTAGCTTTAAATAAGAATTCTGTTCACATAATCTGTTTTTACCTATGAAGTCAATGAAATATTTTAGCCGGAACACCCTGATCGTTTTAATGCTTCAGTTTAACTTAAGTGTTACGGGTCAGCCTGTTGGAAGGTCTATTCAGAATTTTAACCTCAACTGGAAATTTTACCGTGGAAATGTAGCCGGAGGTCAGAAAACTGAACTTAATGATTCAGATTGGCGTATTTTGAATCTGCCTCACGACTGGAGTATCGAAGGCCCCTTTGGCAGAGAAAATGCCAGCTGTACGGGTTACCTTCCCGGTGGCATCGGGTGGTACAGGAAAACATTTACAATTCCTGAGAATGAAACCGGGAGAAAAGTTCTTATTTATTTCGATGGTATCTATAATAACAGTGAAGTATGGATTAATGGCAACTATCTCGGCAAGCGCCCCAATGGGTATATTTCATTCCAATACGACATTACTCCTTACCTGAATTTCGGTGGGGAAAACATTATTGCAGTGAAGGTTGATCATTCGCTGTCGGCCGATTCACGGTGGTACACAGGTTCTGGGATATATCGCGATGTCAGGTTAATAACTACGGAGCCTGTACACATTAAGCAGTGGGGAATTTATTGCCAAACGCCAGAGGTGACTTCTTCAAAGGCTGTTCTTTCAGCGGATATCACCGTGATAAATGAAACTAATCACAATGTAAACGTGAAAGTGGTAAGCACACTCATGTATGGAAATGAGACTGTTGCGAAAGCATCCGGAAAAATAACTTTAGCCTCAAAGGAAGAAAATACGGTTAACCAGGTCTTTAATGTTACCAATCCCAGATTATGGGATGTGGAAGATCCCAGCCTTTATTCACTTGTTACAGAAGTCAGGGGAAGGGAATTGCTTGACAATTTGATAACAAATGTAGGTTTCCGGGATTTAAAATTCGATGCTGACAAAGGATTTTTTCTTAACGGAAAGAACCTGAAAATTAAAGGTATCTGTATGCATCACGATGCAGGCACACTTGGTTCAGCAGTTCCCAAGGATGAAATTGCAAGGCGCCTTGATATTTTAAAAGAGATGGGATGTAATGCAATCCGTACCAGTCATAATCCTTTTTCTTCCGATTTTCTTGACTTATGCGATGCCAAAGGATTTCTTGTTATTGATGAGGCTTTTGATGAGTGGGAACTTCCCAAGAAAAAATGGCTTTCAGGCTGGAATGTCGGGACTCCCGGTAAAGAGGGCTATTCAGTTAATTTCAAAGAATGGTCGAAAAAAGATCTAAAGGATTTTGTTCTCAGGGACCGTAATCATCCTTCAGTAATTATGTGGAGCATTGGCAATGAAATCGATTATCCTAATGATCCATACTCCCATCCTGTCCTAAATACAGAGGCAAATCCCCAGACCTGGGCAAAATACAGTGAATCTTTGCCCAATGCCAACAGGTTAGGTGAAGTTGCCCGCGAACTTGTTTTGGTTATAAAAAGTCTGGATAAGACAAGACCGGTTACTGCAGGGCTGGCTTCAGCCTTGATGTCGAATGAAACTGGATATGCCGATGCCCTTGATGTGGCCGGATATAATTACCAGGAATCACGGTATAAGGCTGATCACAATAAATATCCGAAGCGACCGCTTTATGGAAGTGAAAATGGCATGACACTCGAAATGTGGAATTATGTGGCTGATAACGAATATGTTATGGGGCAGTTTTTATGGACGGGATTTGAGTATATCGGTGAAGCCGGCCGGTATCCTTCCCGCTCAAATACAGCCGGAGTTATTGATCTGGCCGGAAATAAGAAGGCGGAGTTTTATTTCAGGCAGAGCCTCTGGAGCGATAAACCAATGGTGTTTATAGGCACATCCGACAGAACGGTTAAAAGTGGCCCGGATAACCTGTGGTCGCATAAAAGGGTCGAACCTATATGGAACTGGGACGAAGGGAAGACGATAAGTGTCAATGCCTTTTCAAACTGTGAGGAGGTTGAGCTTTTCCTTAATAACCGATCGCTGGGAAATAAAAAAATGGCTGATTTCTTAAACCGCGTAATCACATGGGATGTACCTTTTGAAAAGGGAACATTGAAAGCTACTGCAAAAATTAATGGGAAACCTGTAGCAGATTATGAGCTGAAAACAACGGGTAAACCTGTAAAAATCATTGCATCCTGTAGCGAAACAACATTAAAAGCCGACAGGAATGGTCTGGCACATTTATTTGTGTCAGTTTGTGATGATGCCGGAAACACTGTCTATCAAGCCGATAATGAAATTACATGCGCGATTGAGGGTCCTGTACACCTGCTTGGTATGGAAGACTCGAATCCATCAAATACCGAAAATTACAAAGACAACAGGCAGCATGTCTTTCGCGGGAAATTGCTGATATATCTTCAATCTACCGATAACCAGGGAACAGTCAAGATAAAATTGACATCTCCGGAATTAGAGGATGCTACAATTGATTTTGTGGTTATCAAATAATTCTTTTAACTGCAAAATTCTCAAAATGAAAAGAGCAAGAGGCTCAGGAATTGAATAAATATATCATTGCTTTGCGTTCTTTGCGACCCCTTAGAGCGCTTTGCGGTTAATGGATTTAATTCGTCTCCGGTTTAATTATCATATTTTACCATTCAGCAACCCGTTTCCACCGTTCTGCATATTTTATTTTTTTCACACGCGTTTGTGTTTTTCCTTTGAACCGGATTAATTGTCAAACCATAAAAACGTGAAAAATGAAAAGTAGATCAATTTTAGCAATGGCAGGTATTTTAATTCTATCAGGAATTTTAGCACCTGCACTCAGTTTAGGCCAGAATCCAAAAGCCCTGATAAAAAAATATCTGACTGAGCTGCCATCAGGCAAACCTGAAAACTCTATTAGCAAATACAGGATGACAGCTGTTTACACAAACAGAGACCTGTATGGAAAATTCACGAATAAAGTACAGGTCACCGGTGAATATACAAGGGGCTTTGAAGACCAACATATGCAATGGAACAATGTTTTTATAGCAAACTCAAATAGCTTTTCAGATCCGTTTCCTGAAGGAGTTAAACAGGAATATATGGAGAATATGAAATACTTTCCAGCAGATAATATGCTTAAAGCGGATGCTTTTAAGAATTTTCCTTCTAATCCGGAAAATGTCTTCGCCAGAAATCTAATTTGGGATATGATGTCATTCGAAGTATACTCCTGGAATTTCTATGATTCGTTGAAACTTAATAAGCCATATATTATAAACCAGATAAACGGTGAATTCGATATGGCTGAGATAGGCAAGTATAATCATAACAGAATTCTTGTTTGCTGGAAGGGCATCTCCGAAATAAATGGAGAGTTATGCACGATTATCGATTTCAACGCTATCGATAATATAATTGAACTGACCATGGATCAGATAAATTCAAAGGGAACGGAACAGTACTGGGGAACAGTTTGGTTGTCGATGAAAACTAAGACTATCAAACAGGCATTTATGTACAGCGGAACAATTCAGGAAATTGAGGTGAAAGGAATGAATAACAAATTTCTTGTCAAGACAATAAGGGAACTTTATCTTGAGAAGATTCAGTAAAGAATTTCTAAATTTGGTTATATGAAAAAACTGTCGCTTTTCGATTTTTTTAACCAGAGAAGAATTATTTCCCACATCTCTTTCCTGACATTCTCCATTTTTGTGGCCTTATTATTGTTGTTGTTTGCTGGAGACAAATATTCATCATCCGATCTGTTTGTCCTATTCGTAATGATTTATCTGCAGATTGAGGTGTTTATTTATTTTGGCAATATTCTTTTTGGCAGATTGAATTTTAACCAGAGTCCTGGTGAAATTACGAGGATTGTACTTTTCAGGTTTATGATCTTTATTGCTGCCTGCCTTTTGATTTCGATGATCCTTTACATCATGCTGAAAATCGTCCTAAGTTTTGTGTCAGGTGGAAGTCCAGCCAAGGTAATTCCCGATTTTTTCAGAATGGAGATAGCAGATTGGTTCAGATCAACAATTAAGGGCTTAACGTTTGGAGCTGTCATATTCATTGTTTTGTTGTGGCAAACTTCTCTCAGAAGAGAGCAGAAGCTAAGAGAAGAAAACCTTGTTTTTCAGAACGAAACGCTTAAGAGCCAGGTAAATCCTCATTTTCTGTTTAACAGTCTGAATACAGTATCATCATTGATTCATTCTAAGCCGGAAAAGGCTGAGGAATTTTTAAATAATCTATCATCTGTTTACAGATACATTCTTGAAAATGGTCAGAAAGATAAGGTCCCTCTGCAATCAGAGCTTGACCTGATAAACAGGTACTTCGACCTTCATCGTGTCCGGGATGAAGAAAAGATATTACTGAGTATTGATTATACCAACGCAGAAAATTATCAGATACTGCCTGTTTCACTTCAGATCCTACTTGAGAATGCAATTAAGCACAACATAGCTACAAGGGAGAATCCATTGAAGATTTCAATTTATTTTGAAGGTCAGTATGTAATCATAAAAAATAATTTGCAGAAAAAAGCCTCGCAGCTTAAATCAACAGGAATAGGTCTTAAAAACCTGGCTGAGCGGGTAAAGTTAATTACCGGTAAAGATCTGATAACAGAAGAGACAAATGATTTTTTTATAGTCAAAATACCTTTGTTGAAATGAATATCCTGATTATTGAAAATGAAAGGCCGGCTGCCGAGAAGATGGTCAAAATGCTGAAGAAAGCTGACAGATCCATTAATATTCTTGGTATTGTCGAAACTGTTGAAGAATCAATAAACAGGCTGCAAATGAAACCGGAACCTGATCTTATCCTTATGGATATCCAGCTTGACGACGGACTCTGTTTTGAGATCTTTGAAACAATAAATGTCGAAATTCCGGTAATTTTTACAACAGCTTATGATGATTATACTCTTAAAGCTTTTAAGGTGAATAGTATTGATTATCTCCTCAAACCAGTGGATGAAAACTCTCTTTTATCGGCCCTTGGGAAATTTAAAAAGCTCCATTTCGACGACAAGGATCCATTTAAGAAAGATTTCCGGCAACTTATTAGCGAATTCAGGAATCAATATAAATCGAGGTTCCTTATTAAGATCGGTGAAAAATTCAGGTCATTGCCTGCAGGCGAAATAAGCCATTTTCAAATAAATGAAAGGAGCGTTTTCCTGTGCGATTTACAGGGGAAGGATTATGGAATCGATTACTCGCTTGAACAGCTGCAAAATATTCTGGATCCAAGAAAATTCTTCAGGATTAACCGCGAATGCATTGTAAATATTGATTCCATTGCCCTTATGTACAGTTATTCATCGAGCAGGCTGCAGCTGACTTTGAAAAACATGGACAAAAGTGATCTTTTTGTTGTAAGCCGTGATAAGGTAGCGGATTTCAAAAAATGGATTGACAGGTAACTCAAAAAGATATTTAAATAATAATAAGAGTATGGTCAACAAAAATGATCTGATCAATCATCAAAATTAATCTTCTTATAATTTGTCAGTTCCAGTGCTTTCTTCCGGTATGTTTTCTTATTGCGCTTATCATCATTAAGGTCGCTTATGCGGCTTAAACCAAAATAGCCATACGACATATATTCATATCCGTAATAACCATATGCTGAAAGGTCATTTATTCCTTTGTTATAATAATTCTTAGCCAGTAAATTATTATGATATTTCTTCTCCTGCAAAATGCCATTGAAAATTGAAATTTGAGCCTGGAAATAAGGATTTATGGTTCCATCCCCGAATGATCTGATAATACTTTCAGCTTCGTTGTACTTCTTTACCAGCAGCATGTTTTTTAAAAACGAGGCCAGGTACCCTATATTTCCAGGATAAAGCTCATAAAGAGACTTACTATAAATATAAGCCTGCTGATAATTATTTTCATACTGTATAAAAATATATGAAAGAAAAGTATATGCCTCTGCTTTTAACATAATGGAATGATTGGCAGATATCAGCACTTGTTGCAGGCCTTTTTCCTTGTCTCCTTTTGGAAACATAAATGCCACGACCTTATAAATTGGGTGAGCATCAGGGTAAGCTTCGCGGTAGTAATTATATAATCCTGTAAAAAAATAGAAATCATCATAGATGTCAGAATAATCAAAAGACTGCCTTATATAATGATATGTGGTCTTAGCCAGTGGAATTAAATTGTCGCTCAAATTATTATCAGCATAATACTCCAGCAGCATTCCCCGGGCACCCAGATTTGACAGCAAATATTCAGCATAATCCGGTGGATTGGAGGTTGCTTCGCACAATCTGATACATTCACGCATTTCATTCTCGTATGAATTGCAGGCTGGGGAAGGAGGGATCAGGGGGTAATTTTCCCAGTATATTATCATTCCATTAAGCAAATGTACTACTGGATGTTCCGGAAAGGTGTTATTTAGTTTTCTGGCAGCAAAACGGGCATCATCAAAATGGGAGTTGTAAATACAATCAACACTTTTTTTCAAAAGATTTAATGATGCCGTATCCCTAAGGATCTGTCCTTGAGCTGCGGTTGTCAGGGAAAAGCAGCAGAATATTATAAATCTGTTAAGAATTCTGAATCTGTAAGGCACCTGCAAAAAATAAAATTACAATTATATACTTTTTTAATTAGAAAGGTATAAATGACTACTGTTAAATCCTCTCAATCATTTCTTTAAAAACTCATGTTTTTACTAATTTTGATAAGTATTACTATTATACATCTGTCTTATGAGTAGCTCAGGTGGTTATAATTATGTGCAGGAAGAACATCAGATATCTACACAGACAAATCCCGCTTAAATGAAGAATTTTATTTCAACAATTGTTATTAGTGCCTTCTCATTTATCTATATAACCGGACTAAAGGCACAAACAATAGTGCCCGCTGAAAAATTAATGAAGGCTCTGAATGAGGAGAATGTTGAATATGCTCTGGAATTAGTAAAAGATATAGATTCAGTAAATTATTGTGATAAAAATGGTCTGAGCTTATTGATGTACGCTTCGCAGCTTGGTAATGCAAAAGTATGCGAGGTATTAATTGAAAAGGGTGCAGATATAAATGCTCAAAGTATATTAGGGATTACTGCTCTGATATTGGCCTCACAATTTGGACATTCAGAGATTGTAAGCCAGCTTCTTGACAGGGGGGCAAATCCTGATTTGATAGAGAGAGTTTATAAGACAACAGCCCTGATGCAGGCAACCCAGAATGGACATACTGATGTTGTAAAGTTACTGCTCGAAAAAGGAGCAAATTCAGATTTAAGAAGGTCCAGCGGAACAAGCGCCCTCATGACGGCCTCCTTCAAAGGTTATACTGAAATTGTAAGATTGTTGATAGATAAGGGAGTTAGTTTGGATTTCAGGAATATTGACGGTGCCACGGCTCTTTTACTGGCGTCATCCAAAGGTCATAGAGAAATTGTGAATATGTTGCTGGATAAAGGAGCTGATACGGAAATAAGGAGTACCGATGGATCTACTGCCCTGATATGGGCCTCATTAAACGGGTATACTGATGTAGCAAAGCTGTTACTGGATAAAGGTGCAGATCCGGATTTACAGAACAATGATGGTTCCACTGCACTTATGTGGGCGTCATCAAAAGGGAGTGCTGATTTCGTAATGTTATTGCTTGAAAAAGAAGCAGATCCTGATCTGAAGCGAGAAGATGGAGCAACCGCTCTGATAATCGCTGTGCAGGAAGGGCAGACCGAAGTTGTCAGGCTGCTGCTTGACAATGGTGCAGATCCGGCCATCCAGAGAAATGATGGAATCAGTGCCCTTATGCTGGCCTCCAGGAACGGGCTTACTGAAATTGCAAGGCTTCTTCTTGAAAAAGGGGCAGCCCCCGATCAGCAAAACCCTGACGGATTCACTGCTCTGATGGTTACCTCTCTAAATGGAAATTCTGCAATAGCCAAAATATTGCTGGCTGGAGGAGCTCATCCGGATCTGCAGCGTAAGGATGGAACAACAGCCCTGATTCTGGCTTCACAATATGGTAATACAGATATTGTTTCTTTATTGTTGAATAGCGGGGCAAATCCGGATTTGGAAACAAAAGAAGGAAAAACGGCTATTGACTATGCCGGCAATTCAGATATAAAAAGCTTGCTGGACAATATAAAAAATCAGCACATTCAATTATAATTGTAAATCTTTTTCTCTTCAAAAGAACACTGCCTGTTTGGTTACCAGGAAATTTAATGAATTAAATCTTTATTTCACGCGGACATATTTTTCAATCCAATGCCTAGTAACATTTGCTTTTCCTGTCTTGTCAACAGGAAAAATGTGAAGGAGAGTGTCATTCCTGATTTCGAGCCAGATCAGGTTCTTTGTACCTTCATAAGATTTTTCGAAATGATATTTAATATTTTCTTCGTAAAGGTTCCCGTTAAGTGTAAAGGTTCCCACACCAAAACGGTAAGTGGTTGTAGTATCGACTTCGTATTTTCCCACAAAAATAAAATTATTGCCATCCCACATTTTAGTCTGGCTTATTTTATAATTTTCGGAAAAGTAATTGGTTACTCTTTTACCTTCCACCATTTGCATTTGAACCATTCGCCAGGTTCCCTGAGGACCCTTTTTTCCCGGCCCGGCACAGGCTGCCATTATCAGCCAGATAATCAGAACCGATAAAATAATGTTTTTCATAATTACATACGTTAGTTAATGATTAGAATATGGTCAAGAATTCTTTACTGAAATTGCAATGGTAATAAACCGAAGTCTTATCATTTTTACGGCCGGAACTTTTTACCGTTTGCATCCTTAAAGAGCTAAAATAAAATTCCAGATCAGAGTGACAATTTTACTTTAAAATTATATCACCTTAACAAAGTTACAAAATGTTAAAACCTAAGTCAATTAAATTTTGCCAGTATTTTACCAGGGATTAAAATGAGTTAATGACCTGTGTCTGTACCAGAGCATAACCATATAATCCTCTATTAATTGTAACTGGAATAGATTTCATTTGTTCTTGAGTTATAAACAACTACACTCTTAAGGTCAGTCATAAAACAGTAGTCGGAGGATATCAGGTTAGATCTATCAGCTTTTAATGCAACTGTCCCGGTAAAACTGAAAACACATAAAAGCCTTAAAAAATTCTTGTTTTCTTCAATTTTTGGAACCAGGTTTTGATTCTTAATTTCAAATGATATTGTTTCCTCTATTACATCGACACAGGCATAATTAATATTTTTCTTTGTTACAGCTATCCCTGAGGGACATTTGAATAAAATCTGGTCAAACTGGATAAACCCGTTTTCATCATAAAATGAACTAAAGCTTACATTATTCGATACGGAAAAACTCCTGGTATCAGGATTGTAATTTATTGCAATGCTTTTTTCATCATAGTAGTCAGGTTCAAAATCTAAGAAATAAGTTAAAGAAATCATTTGAGATCTTAATTCCTCTAATTCTGAATATTTTATTCTATAATCTTCTGATTCTTTGTAAATTGTCCTTTTTGAATCAGTATTATACTGGTTTTTAAGATCATAATAGCTTAAAACATCCAAATTTAAAATGCTAACTATTTTCTCTGATTGCGCTATTTCCTGTCGATAGATGCTATTAAGCATTCTCCCTTTAATTTCAGAGGAGTTTGTCTTTAGGCTTAAAATTGTCTCCTGTGGATTTAGAAAAGCAAAAAGTCCCGATAATAATATCATAATAACCGCTTTCATAGCTGACAATAATTAAGTTTTTAATTTCCTTCCTTAATAAAGACAAATAATTAAAATTTAACTTCAAATTACCAGTACTTTAGCACCTCTGATCTTTTTTTGCCTGAGCTCAGTTAATGGTAAATTTGCTTCTTCAAGTTTATATTCCTGCACCTCCGGTATAATTGGAATCTGAGAAGCGATCTGCAGAAAATCTTTGACATCATTGCGGGTCACATTTGCTACGCTTTTAATTTCTTTTTCCATCCAGAGGTGACGGGAATAATCGATCTTTAACAAAGAATCCTTATCAACATCCTCCTTCCTTATGGCATTTATCACAAGCCGACCACCTGCTTTAAGGTTTTTCAATGCTTCAATGACAGTTTTCCAGACAGGGGTAGTATCGATTATTGAATCAAGAAGTCCGGTGGGGTTATCAGTTGTATCACCAACCCAGGATGCTCCCAGTTCAATGGCAAAGGCTCTTTCTTCCCTGCTTCTGGCAAAAACAAAAATTTTAGTGTCAGGATACTTATATTTAATAATCTGAAGTACAATATGACCTGAAGCTCCAAATCCGGTGAGACCAATATTCTGGCCATTTTGGAGTCCCGAGAGCCTTAAAGATCTGTAACCCACAGCTCCGGCACACAGTAAAGGAGCAGCCTGTGAGTCAGTGAATATTTCCGGAATAGAGTATGTAAAATCTTCAGAAACAGTCATGTACTCAGCATAGCCTCCATTAGCATCCCTACCGGTAGCTTTAAAATCCTGACACAAATTCTCGTAACCACCAAGACAGAAACTACATTTCCCGCATGAAGAAAATATCCAGGCTACTCCAACTCTGTCACCTTTTTTATTTTTCTTTGCTTTTTTCCCGGTATCTTCCACTTGTCCTATTATCTGGTGACCCGGAATCATTGGCAACCGTGAGGGTCGAGTTCGGCCTTCAATTTCGTCGAGTTCGGTATGGCAAACACCACAGGTACTCACTNTAATAAGAACCTCATTATCCAATGGAACAGGATCAGGCACTTTTGCCATCGACAGTGGCTCAATGTTACCTTCAAGATCTGTTATTGATTTTAAAATCATTGCTTTCATATGCGGAGGATCAGAATTTTGAAAACAGCCTGGAAGATAAAGTGGTTATTTAATCTTTCCTTGTATTGGTAATAATAAAGTTATGAAAGTCCTGTAATAATCCCATATTTATTCTGACACTATTTTTCTGTCGCAGATTCAATTTCTGAACACATCTATTATTATCTCAGTCACTGCAATATCAAATAGCGGATAACCGTTTAAGCTATAATTATGAAGCAAACAAAATACAATAAGCCGAAGCATACAGTAAAATTTATCAGGGTATTAAATCACCCCGCCACCTGGATTGAAGTGGAAGTTATAGAATCTTCGGAGACTGCCCGTGAAAAATTCCTCAGACTGGCTGAAATCAATAAGTCTGTTCCTCATTGATTTAAAAATCACAGGGATAACATTTATCCGAATAATCATTAAAGTTCATTATATCCTTTCCACCTGAAGTTTGTCATCAAATTCATTTAAGAATTTCGTATTCCCGGAGTTTTATTAACTTTATGACAAACATTTTCAATGAAACATTATTCCCCTGACAAACCCGCAAAATGTCCTGAGTGTGGTTCATCAAGGATTATTACTTATCTCTATGGAGAGCCTGCTTATTCAGAAGAACTAATGGAGGATATTACAGCAGGAAAAATAATTCTTGGAGGGTTTTGTATTTCAGGTTATGATCCTGATTGGGAATGTACTGATTGTAAAGCGGAGATTTTCCGGCGGGGGAAAGAAGAAAATTAGGAAAGAGGACGCAATATTGAAATACAAAATAACAAAAGGTGNCCTGGTCAAAATGTTTTCTCTGGTATGAGAAAAGATTAAGTTGGATAACCGACCACCTCTATTTTAAAGTTGCTAAAAAAGTCAACCATAGTTAAATATGCCGGGCAGTCTGTGCATAAGCCAGGGTTATTCTCTTTTTTCAACAACAATCGTACAATCCGTTGCCAGTGCTGCAATTGCACCAACAGCTGCAAATAACGGGGCTAAAACAACCCCTATGGCACCAATTGTCAGGGGAAATTCCATTATTGTTTCTTCTTTCTCATTTTTTATAATAACTTTTCTTGCATTTCCTTCTTTTATTATCTCCTTAATTTTTGACATTAACTCATCGGCTGAGACTTTAAAGGACTCCTGATTTGTATTTTCACTGGTTGTCATAATCTGTCTTTATGTTTTTATGATAAGGCCAATATAAAATTAATCAATTTATTTCACTTACAGGAACTCAACGATTTCCTGAAGTGGTCTCCTCTTCTTATTTAAAGCTTTTTGAAATCCTGGTCTTGGATACCCCAGCGGTGAAATCCCAAATATCAGCTCATTTTCACCAGGCTTAATGGCTTCTTTAAGTAATGAAGGATTGTAATTTGCGACCCAGCAGGTTCCGACACCTTCATTTTCAGCTGCCAGTATTATATGGGTCATCGCAATTGCAATGTCTGTTTCTATGGAGTTGTATCCATCATAACTGCGGCTCCACGATTGATTCCTAAGCCCAAGCGGCACAAGTATATGCGGAGCATCTTTAAACCAGTCACGTGTATAGCAGGCTCTTACCTTTTCAAGCATTTCCGGTGAAGATATTACAAGGAATTTCCACGGCTGGAAGTTACAGGCTGAAAGTGCCACTCTTCCGGCATCGAGAATTTTCTCCAGGATCTCCTTTGGCACAGGCCTGTCAGGATCATAATTTCGGATACTTTCACGAGTGCGGATCAGATCAGTAAATTCCATGATATATTATTATTTTACTATTTATTAATTCCTGATGCAGAGAACCGAATATCCACACAACTTTTAGACTGCGTTGTTCTTGCCATTATCAACCACAATCAAAATTACGCATTTTTTCGCAACCGGATATTAAAAACAGAAAGCTCCCTTTATCACCGGGTCCGGAAATAGAATTCATTAGTCTGCACAATATTTTGAGAATATTCAAATAAGACAAAACAAAGAAATAAATGCTTGTTAATAAGCAGTGTATGTTACGAACGATCTGATTCGCAAAAATGGCTTTACCGAAAGGTTTTTGTACCAGACTAAGTAATAACTATAGCAGACCTGCAATTATCAGACTGGTAATTATTACTCCCATAATTAATGCTCTGATTAATATCTCCCGTTTATAGTAACTCATTTTTCAGAACTATTTTGATTTAACGTTCATTCAGGCAGAGAGATAACGTAATCAAACCATAGATTATTTGATATGTTGGAAATTTGTTTTCTGACCAATTTTAATCTCATTAAAAAAAAGGAATTAATTACCTGATTACCAACTTCTTTTCAGAAATCAGGGAAGGTCTATGGGGTAAGAGCATATTTTCTGGCAACTTCATTAGCTGCTTCAGCGATGGTTTTATCTTTAATTAAACCTTTATATTTTTCAGCTACTTCTAATAATTCTTTTATTAAATCCTGTTTCAGAGAGTATTCACTTGCTTTGTCGAATGGCGATTCATCTGAAATCCATTCCCCTTTCCAATCTATGTGTCCCATACTAATCAGGTTTTCATATTTCAAATATATCCTTTAATTTGAACTAATTCTGTCAGTTTCTTTCACCATATCAGTTAATTGACCATATAGTTGCTCAGACATTATTATTTTGGATTGTTAATAATAAGCCCATAGAAAAAATACCCTGAATCATAAGACACAAAATTCAGATAATTTGCAACTCTATTTTAAATGTTTGTCAAAATCCCAACAAATAATATTTTAGCTGAATGAAATAATCAATACTTTTATCTTTGTTCAAAGCGAATCTAACTATTAGCATTTCAATTTATAATTTAAATATCACTGAATGTTACAAAAGCCAGGAAAGAATAAAAACATTCTGTATCTGTTCCCGATAATCTCATTATTTATCGTTTGCTCATGTTCCAATACCCGTCACTCCGCCTACTCAGGTGGATCATCCAGGAATGTTCACAAATGTACAGCCAAAACATATTCAACGCATTCTCTCTACATAAATAAACGCTGATCAAACTAATAAAAAACCTGCCTTTGCTGAAGCCATGACAGATAAATCTGACCTTTCTTATCTTTGAATCATATTTAATCAGTTTTTCTATGAATTCTAAAATAAACGTTATTATCACCGGATCAACTGGAATGGTCGGAGAAGGAGTCCTGCTTGAATGTCTGAAACATCCTGATGTGGGATCAATACTAATAATCAATAGAAAACCCTGCGGCATTACTCACCCCAAACTAAGTGAGATTATTCATATAGACTTTTTTGATCTCCTCCCTATTGAATCCAGGTTATCAGGATATAGTGCCTGTTTCTTTTGTGCTGGAGTGTCATCTGTAGGAATGAAGGAACCTGAATACACCAGGATCACTTATGACCTCACATTGAACTTTGCTCAAACCCTGAGCAAATCGAATCCCGGCATGACCTTTTGCTATGTTTCTGGTGCAGGTACTGACAGCAGTGAAAAGGGGAAGATGATGTGGGCAAGGGTTAAAGGCAAGACAGAGAACGATTTGATGAAACTTCCGTTCAAGAATGTATTTGCTTTCCGTCCGGCATTTATGAAGCCCGCGAAAGGGCAGAAGAATGCTCCTGCATTCTACAAATATATCCTTTGGCTTTACACCATTTTACATCCGCTATTCCCTCAATACTTTGGTACAATAAATGACATTGGACTTGCAATGATCAACTGCACAGTGTTCGGCGCTGAAAAAAAGGTTCTTGAAGCAAAAGATATTGCTGAATTGGCAAAGAAAACTTCTTGATGACAAATGTCCAGCCTTACGGACCTCCTGGCAAAACTCCTTCTGATTAACTCAGAAGCTTGAAGAGGTTCCGCTGACCTAATCATAAGCACACAAACTAAAAATTTCATACAAGTATTCTGCACAAATATGACTACCAATTTGGATATGCTATGGTTTTTCAATCAGGATCTTAGCAATGTATTTTTTTTGCTCTATTATTTGATTTGCGACAGGATAAGGAGTCAGTCCCAGAAGGGTGAATTTATAACTATCAATAATTGTGCTACTTGTGAATCCTTTATGTGTATTTAAATCAAATATGACAGGTTCAGAATTATATTTCTGAAACTTAAATCTTACTGTGGCGTTACCTTCCCAAAAGCAATAAACTCCTGATGGACATCGGGAGTCATTTAACACAGAATCAAGGCAGATATACATTTGATTTTCAATATCATTTAAACAGTCATGGCAAGCTAAAGATAAAGTGTCATTGAGTTTCAAATCGTCGAAGCCCCTGTAATCTGTAATGTATATGCTTTTATAATTAAATGATGGGTATAAATCAATACAAGGGGCAAGTTCATTTGCATCAGGTGTTCTGATTTTTACTTTTAGCAATTGCCCGATTTGATAATTACCCTTGTTCAGATTAACAGATTGGTATTTATTATCAGGACTTTGACCAATTTCTATTTTAACTTTCAAAGAATCCTCAGGAAATTCAAGAATGCAGGTGGAACAGTTCCAATCAAAGCCAGTAATCATGGCTATTAGATAAGAATTTTCTTCATAAGAACTTTTTTCACAGGCAGTAAGGAGTAAAAACAAAATTGAAAGTGAAATCAACTTTTTTATGCTTTTCATCCTTATTAATAAATTCTTAAGTTCCATGAAGTTAATGATAACAAAAATTATTCCAAACGAGTGAGTTCTATTTATGTATTTAAGTTTTAGAGCTTCATCCTGGATTGTCATTTGTGCTTTAGTTTATATATATTCATATCGGACCGTATTATTCTTTTTTACAGGATAACCCTGCAAATTATATTCATATGTTGATTCTGTAACTTGTACCTTATCTACACCGTAAACATCAAAGAACAGAGTCATCGTTTTCTTTACAATATTATTCTCGTTTGTATATGTTCCGGGGATCAAGAGTCTTTTAAATACTTTGTAAGGATTATTATTATAATCAAATTCGTACTCTTCTGTTAAAATTATGACCGGTTTACCATCGATTAAATCCTTATGTGTTTCAAGAATCAGATTCCCTTTTTCGTCATAACTATATTCTATGAAACTGATTGGCTGGTTGTTGTTGTAGAAGGTTTTTTCCCCAATTCTTCCATTTACGTCATATTCAAAAGTTACATAAGTTTTACTGCCACCTGGAAGCCGGGTTACGGTAACTTTCGATAGCTTACCATGGTTATAGGAATATGTTCCCCTTCCTGAGATTTCTGTATTTTCAGGAGTCACCCAATCAGTCCGATTCAAAGCTTGCTGTGCCGTTTCCCAATCGCTGCTGGCAATGCGGAGATCTTCATACATATCATAGGAAATTAATTGGTTATCATCATTATACGAATAGGATGTATAAGACCATTTGGTTTTTCTTTCCTTAAGAAGATTTGCTTCGTTATAGGTATATTCGAAATATAAATCATCACCATAAATTTCTTTTGTAAGCAAAGGGGTATTTTCATTTTCAATTTGAGGATCCTTCTCTTTTTCACATGAAGAAAAGGCGGTAAGAAAAAATACAGTTGCCACCAGTAGACTGGACTTGTATAAATTTCTCATTATAAGGTAAGTTAGGATTTAAATACAATGCACAAAAATTGTACCATTAGAATCAGACTGGTGAATAAATTCTTTCAACAGACTTCAAGTGTATTCGGTCATGTATTTGAATTAAAAGAGGCTGTATCAAAAGCCTCTTTTTTAAAGCCACCCCTAAATCCCCCAAGGGGGACTTATTGAAAACCAATGATATAAAAAGCCCCCCTTGGGAGGTTTGGGGGTAAAATCAGTCTTATGAGACAGCTCTTTTATCGGTGTGGAGATTAGGAGAATCGAACTCCTGACCTTTTGACTGCCAGTCAAACGCTCTAGCCAACTGAGCTAAACCCCCTAAAGTCTGTGCAAATTTAAGAAAAATATGATAATTATAAAACATTATCCATATACGGTTGTTTTGTAAATGGTGCCTGTTCCCGGCGCTGGTTCCCGGTTGATTGGCATTTGTGGATACCCATCATGAGCCCTCTTAAAACAAGGATTCTGTTATTTTATAATATCTGATTTTTGTTAACCATCCAACCAGCAACAAGGGACCAGCAACCAGTAACTTGTATTAATTATACTTTGCGGTAATGCACGTAATTAGTATTTTTGCATCAAATTTTTTGATCAGAAGCTTTCATTCAATTTTTATTTACAGGAATGGCCTGATTATTGCCGCCGATTTGAATGATTTACGATTCAACTGAAGGAGTGAACGAGTGAAGGTAAATAAGAAAGATAACGAACCGACCCGGAAAGCAATTCAAAATTCGTTTGAGATAAACGATTTTGATGATTTGGTTTTTGAAAATCGGAACAAGGAATACGGCGCTTATCAGCTGCGTAAAAAATATAACCGTGTCGTTTTCGGAAGTACTGTTACAGCTACATTCATTGCATTGGCTGTCGTTCTTATCCCCTTTCTTGCACGACCCCGGTCGGAACAGATATTATCAGGAGGTAATGGATATTATCAGGTAAGAATGGAAAACCTGCAACCTCCAATCGAGAAAATTTTTGTTCCTCCTGCTCCACCTCCGTCGGAAGCTGCAAAAATGGCTGAATCAGTGAAATATGTACCACCCGTTATTGTTGATTCTGTTCTGTCTGTTGAGAAAACACAAATTACCACCGACGAAGCGCTGGCATCCAATGACAATGAGGCGATTAATGCAACCGGTTCTGGTTTCGGAGATGACCTTTTACCAGGAGGAGATGGCACAGGATCGGAGGAACCGCTTTTCATCGTCGAAGTAATGCCCACCTTTAAAGGAGGCGGCATTGAGGAATTCCGTAAATGGGTCGGCAAACGGACAAATTATCCGCAGGCTGCTATAGATAATAAGATCAGGGGAACAGTTTATCTCACATTCGTTGTAGAAAAAGATGGTTCGGTAAGTAATGTGACTGTTCTCAAAGGTGTGCATCCCCTGCTCGATGATGAAGCAGTAAAAGCTATTTCAGAATCACCAAAATGGTCCCCCGGATTGCAGAGGGGACAACCTGTCAGAGTCAGGTTCCAGATTCCGCTCAGTTTTCTGTAATAAAACATAATAATATACAAATTAGAGAGTTATAAGTAACTGGAATTATTTCTTCCTGTTATTATAATTAACCTCATAAAAACTGACCAATGAAAAAAATAGCACCTGTTCTGATTTTACTGGTATTTGCCCTTTCAGGATGCGGTTCCTCAAAGAAACAACTGGAAAAAGGAAACTATGACGCAGCAATAGACCTGGCTGTCAGGGACCTGCGTAAAGATCCCTCTGATACTAAACAGATCTCAACACTCGACCGCTCATATCAAATTATTAATGAGCAGGATAATGAAAGAATCCGGTTCCTTAAAATGGAAGACAAACCATCCAACTGGGACGAGATATATCAGATAAACAAAAGAATGAGCGACAGACAGGCCCTTGTCAGATCAGTCACACCTCTGGAACTCAACGGAAGAACAATTGAATATCCATACATTGACTACATGCCCGAAATGATTGCTGCCAAACGTAAATCGGCAGATTTCTATTATGCTCATGGCAATGAACTTATGAAGAATCAGCTTAAGGATTCATACCGCCAGGCTTACTATGAATTTGTAAGGGCGAAAGAATATATCGGGAATTATGAAGGCATTGATAATAAAATCGAGGAGGCAAAATATCAGGGTATGAGCAGAGTGCTTATAACCCTCCAGAATAAATCAATTCTTAAATTTACTCAGGAATTTGAAGAGGATCTTCTTTCCATTGATCTTCCCTCGGTGAACAGTGAATGGGTCGAATACCATACTCAGAATCTTGATTCAGATATCAGGTATGATTATCTTATCAATGTAAATGTAAAGAATATCTATGTCAGTCCTGATCAGACAATGCAACGTGATTCAGTCATAAAAAGAGATGTTGAAGACGGATTTGCTTATCAGCTCGACAAAAAGGGAAATGTCATGAAAGATTCTCTTGGTAATGACATAAAAACGAAGAAATATAAAACCCTTCAGTGCGCACTTATTGAGACTGTTCAGTCAAAAGCCTGCCGGATTGACGGAGATATTGAGATAGTTCAGATTAGCCCGAATAAAGTCCTGAAAAAAGATCCAATGGGGGCACAGTCAAATTTTGAACATATTTCTGCACGGGCTGTTGGAGATATTCAAGCCCTGAATCAGGTTCAGCTGGCAAAAACTAAATCGCAGCCTATGCTGTTCCCTTCTGATATGGAGATGGTTTTTCGGTGTTCGGACGCACTAAAACAGGCAATAAATGGTGCGATTCAAAGTAATAGAAGATTTATTAATTGACTTCTTTGTTAGTTTCTTATTACTGGTTTTTTGTTTCCAGTTATAACCAGTAACAAGTAACCAGGAACCAGCACCCGGGCAGAGCATTAATAAATCCCGCAGTGCAGGATTTTAGCGAGGAGCCTGCCTGCAGGGTAAGACAATAAAAAGTAATCAGAACACTGACTTTTATAAATGATCAATACCGGAAAAGAGACTGAAAGTGCAATACTGATCGGATTAGTCTATCCCGGGCAGGATGAAAGTCAGGCCAGGGAATACCTTGAGGAACTTTCATTTCTGGCCAAGACAGCCGGTGCTGAACCGGTCGGTAACTTCCTTCAAAAGCTTAATATCCCTGATCCCAGAACTTTTGTCGGTTCAGGTAAAATCGCAGAAATTGCTGCCTTTGTCGCCCAAAACAGTATTAATATCGCAATTTTTGATGACGAACTTTCCCCGAGCCAGCTGAGAAATATTGAAAACGAACTTGGTTGCCGCATTCTTGACAGGACGAACCTAATACTCGATATTTTCGCCCGGCGAGCCCGTACATCACATGCCAGAACCCAGGTTGAGCTTGCCCAATACCAATACCTTCTTCCAAGGCTTACCAGAATGTGGACCCACCTTGAACGGCAGAGGGGAGGAATAGGCTTAAGAGGGCCAGGGGAGACCGAAATCGAAACCGACAGGAGGATCATCAGAGACAGGATCGCCCTTCTTAAGGCACAGCTTAAGAAAATAGATGTCCAGATGTCAACCCAGCGCAAAAACCGTGGCAAGATGGTAAGGGTAGCACTGGTAGGATATACCAATGTAGGAAAGTCGACAATCATGAACCTTCTGAGTAAATCAGATGTGTTCGCTGAAAATAAGCTGTTTGCCACACTCGATACCACGGTCCGGAAAGTTGTAATCGGAAATCTCCCATTCCTGCTTTCGGATACTGTCGGATTCATTCGCAAACTTCCCCATGATCTTGTGGAATCATTTAAATCAACTCTTGATGAAGTAAGGGAATCAGATCTTCTTTTGCACATAATTGACATCTCGCATCCCGGATTTGAGGAGCAGATAAAAATTGTGGAAGAAACCCTCAGGGAACTTGGGACTGCAGCTAAACCTGTAATGCTTGTTTTCAATAAGATCGATTCTTTTACCTTTACTGCAAAGGAAGAAGACGATCTTACTCCGGCTGTCAGGGAAAATTACTCCTTAACCGATCTGAAGAGGAGCTGGATGGCTTCAGATAAACATTATAATACAATATTTATATCAGCAAAAACCAGGGAGAATCTGGAGGAATTCCGTAGGCAGCTTTATGAGGAAGTAAAAAGGATTCATATCACCAGGTATCCTTATAATGATTTCCTGTTCGAATTCAGTAAGTAATAATCATATAACTCTGTGTATCTCTGTGCCTTCTCTGTGGTTCTCTGTGTAACAAAAAGAATATAACACAGAATTAGACGAAGGAGACACAGAGGGTCACAGAGATAATGATTAGTACAGTTTATTTATTGCCATATACTCCGCAATCTGGATTGCATTTGTTGCAGCTCCTTTACGGATATTATCTGATACGATCCAGAGGTTAAGACATTTCTCCTTTGACATGTCCCTTCTGATCCTGCCGACAAATACCTCATCCCTGTTATGAGACAGAATTGGCATTGGATATTTAAATTCAGCCGGGTTATCATAAACAATCACTCCAGGGAACTGGCCGAGCAGAAATCGTACATCATCGATATTGAAATCTTTTTCAAACTCAACATTTACCGCTTCGGAATGTCCTCCTACGACCGGTATCCTTACAACTGTTGCAGTAACCATTATTGACTGGTCTTCCAGGATCTTGCGGGTTTCATCTATTAGCTTCTGCTCTTCTGTGGTATATCCGTCACTTTGGAAAGTGCCTCCATGAGGAAAACAGTTCATGTCGATCTGATATTGATATGCCATTTCACCTTTAATACCGGCTCTTTCATTTTCCATCTGCTGAACGGCTTTAACACCTGTTCCGGTAACAGACTGATAGGTGGCTATGACCAGTCGTTTAACCTTATATTTTCTGTGGAGCGGTGCCAATGCCATAACCATCTGAATTGTAGAACAATTAGGGTTGGCAATTATCCTGTCTCCCTTTTTTATTGCATGACTATTTATTTCAGGAACAACCAGCGGTACATTATTATCCATCCTCCAGGCTGATGAGTTGTCAATAACGACGGTCCCGTTTTCCGCGAAAGCTGGCGCCCATTCTCTGGATGTGGAAGCACCTGCAGAAAAAATAGCAAAAACCGGTTTAGCTTTTATTGCTTCCATCATGCTTACAACCTTAACAGCTTTACCCTTAAAGGTGAGCTCTTTTCCGACTGAACGCTCGGANGCGGCAGGGATTAACTCGGATACAGGGAAGTTCCTCTCTTCCAGAACTTTGATCATTGTCCGGCCGACCATTCCGGTGGCGCCAACAACAGCTGTTTTTATCATAATTTAATTTGTCAGGATTAAATGAATTATTTATATTTAATGTTTAGAAAAGCTGTCAAAAATAACTCTTTTTTCAATTCGTCTCGCTGCATGAATAAAG
>WSSedA1B3DRAFT_1000099_pt1 | contig 23136 bp, 17 predicted proteins | sample WetSurSiteA1Bulk_FD_9468 | JGI IMG/M metagenome (IMG submission 9468)
CAGGCGCCGTCATGGGGCAGATTGGCCTTTCAGAGAACGTCTGCAAAACCCTGTTTCAGGCGGCGAAACAGCATGCGTCCGGCAGTAAGGGAAACAGCAACGGTAACGCCGAGGTAAAGCAGGGAAAAATTTTCAGGCACTCTGCCGAACAGGATCACCTCATGATACCCTTCAATAAGGGCTGTGAAAGGGTTAAGGGAAATAATTTGCCTGAGTGTTTCCGGAACTGCGCTGATCGGATAGAGGATGGTAGTCATGTAAAACAGGGCTTGCAGAATCACACTGATTATCTGGAGGATATCTCTGATATAGACGGAAAGAGATGCGAGAATAAGAGCAAGGCCCACTGTCAGCAGGAACTGAACAGCAAGCAGAGTGATGAGAGCAACGATCTGCAGCATAGTTACACTGCCGGTTATAATAAAATATGCTGTCAGGAAGATGAGAAAACCTGCTCCGTGATGGATGAGCGAAGACACGACAACAGAGACCGTCAGGAGCTCCGGCGGGAAGAAGACTTTTTTAATGATATAGGCCTTGTCAACGATAGACGACGCTCCTCTCATAATTCCGTCACTGAGAGCTAACCATGGCAGAAGTCCTGAAAGCAGGAACGGCAGATAGGGTAAGTCTCCGGTTCCGGCCGGGACTCTGATTTTCATGATCTTAGAAAAAACAAGCCAGTAGAGCAGGATAACAAGGAGGGGATGAATGAATGTCCAGAATACTCCAATAGACGAACCTGCATACTTTTCCTTGATATCTCTTATAACAAAATTTGGCAGAATTCTATATATTTTTTCTAATTTATTAATCATATTTATCTCTATTTAAACCCGACTATCTTCATGAATAATTTTATTTCCGAGAAGCATCTGTTTTTAAAATTTTGAAGTCTGTTTCTTCTCCAGACACCTAAGCTTTCTATAATTTTTGTTGGTTGTCCAAGATACCTCATAGTGAAATCCTTTTCGTTGTCTCTATGCATGTCATGGACAAATACTATGCCATTTTTACAGACTACGGATGCAACCTTAATACTGGAGAGTCTACCCGGAAGGTGCGATTCATATCCTTCAGGTGCATCGACAAGAACGATATCCCATGGCGTATCATTTATCCACAGAGGGATATTGTCAATAGGTTTATATTTCCATTTTTCGAGAAGAGAAGTTCTATAGGATATTTGTATGGTGATTGCATTGCGAAAAAATTGAATCCATTCAGCATTGTGTTCAAGGAATACTGTGAGTCCTCCTTTATTTGCTTCTTGCCACATTTCGCTATCTTTTCCTATTCCGAATATAAGGAGCTTGCATGGAGCTCTGAAGAGAATCGCCTGAAGTACGATGACATATTCAGATTCAGACATCTGTCCGGGATTAGTCTCAAGAAGAGATTTTATTTTCTTTATCCAATAATCTTCCACGAATTTTTCAGATAACAAACACCGATATCAAGTTTTTCCTTGTGAATATCAAAATGTGCAGAATCCTTTTCATGGTAACATATTAAGCCATGCACATCCAAAAGCTTAACATTCGCATAAAAATTAGCCCCCATAAGCGGGATATTGTAAAAAGTCACCTGAATTCTCCTGTTGCCCTGCAGGGTAATCTGTCCATGGATATGTGTCCCGGAAGCAAAAATTCCTACTCTTTTGCCACCTTGTATAGTTCGCAGGGCTATTAACAAATGGTAAGGGAAACTGTCCTTGGCGGATGTTTGAATTTCGAAGGTCAGATCATCAAATTTTCTTATAGGGAAATCAGATATCAGCCTTACATCATTTATATAAGCTTCGAGCGCGGTCTTAATAACTGTTGTTTCATTTCTCACCTCTTTGTCGAATTGATATGCCTCATATTGTGCAACAACGTTTTCTGGTTCTCCCATTGCCTCTACCCGCCCGTTCTTTAGCCATAAAACTCTGTCGCAGAGCATCCTTATGTGATAAGTATCATGAGAGCAGAATAGAATTGTTGCACCGTTCTTTTTATAATCCAGGATTTTATTCAGACTTTTATGCTGAAAATGCAGATCTCCGACAGCCAGAACTTCATCAAGGATGAGGATCTCAGGGCTGAAAGATGTTACTATTGAAAACATAAGCCTCATGAGCATTCCTGACGAGTAGGTTTTAATGGGCAGATCAATAAAAGAATCAAGTTCAGAAAATTGGATTATTTCATCTACTTTACTTTTTAAAAAGTCCCTGTTTAGCCCTAATATATCTCCATAAAAAAATATATTTTCTCTGCCGGTAAACTCCGGATGAAGTCCCACACCAAGCTCAAGGATAGAGAGAACCCTGCCATTGATTTCAATAACTCCTTCGCTTGGAGTGAGAACACCGCTGATGAGCTTGAGAATCGTGCTTTTGCCGGCACCGTTTTCCCCGATGATGCCGAGACTTTCACCCCGTTTTACCGAGAGGGTAATCCCATCGAGGGCTGAGAAAACTTCACCGTTCTCAGAACGGAAAAGGATATTCTTGAGCCTCTCGAAAGGACTTTTATAGAGCACATATCTCTTCGTGAGATTTCTGATATCGATTGCTATATCATTCTGCATTGCACCCGAAGGCTACCCTTGTGCTCAAACCATGATAGCGACAAGCGAAGACAGCAGGGAGTTACCGTGTTTCGCATATCAATATTTCGCAAATGAGGAGTCTGTTATGTAATCTATGAACTGCCTGTACCACGTCCCGTCGATAAACAACCATGTTTCGTTGGTAATATTTTCCTTTCTCGGCTCATCATATTTCCTTCCGCTCTTCAAAAGAAGTCCCTTCACTTCATACTCCATCTTTATTCTTACCTGTGCAACATTGCCTTCGATGTTTACCGCATAGACCTCAGGATTATAATATTTTACATAGGCAAGTTCCTTATCAGCAAACTGGCCTTTCCTCACCCTTGCCCTGAAAAAAGGGTCGTACAGTTCGTACATGGCAAACCTGTCGCCAGCCATTTGGGCGCTCCACATCTCCATGGCCCGTGACCTGAGCAGTGCTTCTCTTTGTTCTGCGTCCGGGTCGCCGGACGTCCTGTTGACTGTTGCACAGCCCAGTGAAAAAATCCCGACAGCAAGAATGGCAATGACGAACAATTTTAAATTACCCATTTATTTTTACCTCCTTGAGGTACAGGTCAATTTTATCTGTATCGAGGGAGTCACTCTGATACCGGGGGATCAGCACATACACTTTATCCTTATATCCCGTGACATACGGATAGTAGTCATTATGCTTTCCGGGTTCGTCATCAAGGTTGATATCTTCGGATAGCCAGGTCTTACCGGCATCTTTTGAATAGTTCATGTAGATATTCCCTCTGATGAAACGGTGGTCCTGCCATACCACAACAATCGTCCCGTCATCTCTGATATGCATGTCCGGAAGCCATGCAGAAGTATTCTCATACTTGTTATGATTCACCCTTATCGGTTCAGACCACGTTCTGCCTCCGTTGGATGAGGTTAAGAGAAATACCGATGGTTTCTTAGCTGTATCTCCAAATCTCTTGTAGCTTGTCAAAAGAAATAAACTTCCGTTTTCAGCTCTTGTAAGCTTGATCCTGTTAATATCCATATCCTTTGTTTGCTCTATGAGCTGAGAATGCCACTTCCCCTCCGCATCCGGATAGGCATATCCAATCCCACGTGCGCCGGCCCATACCATTACCGGGGAATCATCGGCAACCACTGTCTCTATCGCCGCAGGAGACCATTCCTCGTAGGTTTCCAGCAATTGGGGATCGGACCATTCGACTCCATTGAGAGAAGAGGCCACATAGATACCGGTTTTGTCTTCGCCTTCCTTCCTCCCGACAAATAAACAGTAGACTTGTTTGTCTGTAAGAGCAATACGAGCGAGTGTTGCTGCATAGCCCGGCGTTACGGGAATATCCTCATTCCTGAAGGTTCTGCCGTAATCTGTTGAATAATTCAGAAATAAACTCGGGGGCATTTTTCTTTCGTCGGCCCACATAACAAAGAGTTTCTCGTCCTTCTGCGCAACGGTTATCGGCAGGAGAGCATCTTTTGCAGAATTGAGCACTGTCTCTTTTTCAAATATCTGCAGATTTTCATCTGCTCTCTGAAAATAAATATATTTTTTACCCCCCTCTGCCAATTTAGGCCTCCAGACCAGAGACGGATTCCCGTCCGGAAATCCAAACCAGATAAACGAGCCGGCAGCTCCGTCTTTCTTCATTTTTTTCACTAATTGGCTGTTCTTAATGATATGGAGAAACTCGTCATCCCCATAATGAAGCACGAACAGATTCCCTTGTTTATCGATAGTTAGTAAGGGGGGCGTAGCAGCTCTATTCGGGACACTGTTGATCTTTTCTTCAGCAAAGACATCCCTGCTGACGAGCGTAGCAAGAATAAGCAAGAACAGAACGAGAGTCTTTTTCAAAATAGCCTCCTTTTCCGGTAATTTATTACTTGAATGTTTATTTTATCATAAACCGCGGTATGACTATGTGTTAAGGAATCTGCAGGTTTTGTTGCATAAAAAAGGAGCAGACCCGAAGGTCTGCTCCCTGTGTGAAAAAGTACCTGGTCTCTGCCTTACGGCCAGATTCTTCCGTCTCTAACTACGTTGGCGGTATTGATCATGCTGCCGCCTGCAAAGGTAGGCGCGCCGAATTCAAGTTTCCAGACAATCGCGTTGTGGTCACCAGCAATTGCAAGTTCTGTAGGATCAAGGAGTGGAGGATCTTGAAGCTGTACTGATGCCCAACCACCCTGCTGATTGTACCAGGTTGCTGATGTAAGTGAACCTGCCAGATCTTCAAGATTGATACCAGCTACGCACCTGACATGTACGGTATTACCACCGGACCTAGAGTTCTCGTCCCTGTCAACCATACCTTGTCCGCCGCTTGCATCCAGAAGGCGGATTCTGGTCCTTTTCTGGGCTAACGGAGCGACTGCGGTCATGTTGTTGTTAAAAGGATTTAGAACTGAGCTAATAACAAGAGGTGTTACGAGAAACCTTGTCTGAAAATCATCAGGCGGGTAAATAGCAACCTGCTGAAGTTTTACCCATGAGAGCTGGAGAGGGAACGGTACTACTGCAACCAAAGCCGGGTTCTCAGGCAGAAGCATTGTTGTCATACCTGCTGCAGGTGTTGTACCAGCGGCAGCCGGAGAAAACCCATAAGGGCCCATCAATAACTTGTTGGACTGGGCTGCTTCGTATCCCCATGCTGCACCATTCACGATATCCAGAAGCATTGTTTCTGCTTCAAGGTTGTCCTGCAGATACGGTGCTGTTACCCCTTCCATATCATCATTGGTGATACCGTCACAATAATGGGATATGAGCATGTATCCTCTGCGAGCATCTGTGACACCCTGATTCGGGAGATCAAACCGGGGTGCGCCTGCTCCAGCATTATAGTTGGTGACATCGTTAAACATTGCATTACCACCGTTCACAACACCGGCGATATCGAATGAAACTATGTCATTCGCTGTTGTAGGCCTGCTGAAGTCGACATCATTACAAGGATCGGTAGGCCCTGCTGTTACAGCCTTTGTAATATACCTGTAATGGAGCATAAGCGTATCAGTTCCGAATATACCGAACGGACACTGAGCGTTGTTCGCTGTATTAATTACACTTACGATTGTGCTCAGGTTGCCGGGGTTCGAATTGACGTAGGGGAGCAGGACTGTTTCCGCTGTTGCGAAGGAAGTGAACCCAAGCAGTAAAACACTTAGCATTAATGCTAAAATCAACTTTCTCACTTTTAAAACCTCCTTTTGCTTTAAGTTATACGATTTGAAATTTTTTAGCCAAGGGCTAAGACCAGAACAGTTATGCTACAAAACTTGACTTACCCTGTTACCTTTCCCTATCACCTCCTTCACTTTTGTAATATTTCAACAATCTTAAGTGCTATCAATGATAGCTAATCACTATGAATTTACTTCTTATAATCAAAGAGCGTCTTTTACTTTTGCGTAAATTGTAAAAGAAGGAATCGTCTTTGTCAAGTATTTTTTTCCTGATTTCAATACCATTTTCATGGTTTTCAAGTATATACATATGCCTTTATGACTGTCAAGCAGTTTCAGAACTCCACACATATTATAGCAAAAAATAGACCAAGCAGTTCCGCCTTGAAATTCCTGTATTTTATTCATATATATAATGGTAATCTGTGTACATTATATACTATAGTGTGTTTTTTTTTCCACATTCACCCTTATGCAGGCGCAATGTAATCACGCGGCGATGCTATGCTTCTTCATTGCTCGCCTGTCGCTGCATATGCCAAACCGCTTCAGCACAGGCTTCTGTCATGTGAATATTCTAAAGATATTTGTTAATGCAATAAGGACATAATATCTGTTCAGAAGCAGTTGCTGTGGCGCAAGAATAACCATTTCTCTCACTGGTTTCTCACTTTGATGAAATCCTCTATCACTTCGTCCCTGGAAGTGTCCTTGTATCTGTCAACATATCCGGAAGTTACCTTTCCGGCCTCTTTCAGATTTCTCATCACATGAGGCGTAAGGAGGATTATCAGTTCTGTCCTCTCAGTTCCGTCTGAAACGTAACTGAAGAGATTCCCTAACAGAGGGATCTTGCTGAGAATCGGTATCCCCTCCTTGGTTTTGTGGACATCTTCACGGATGAGGCCGCCGATAATAATCGTCTCACCGTCCTGTGCAACAAGGTTTGTTGTAGCTTCAATTTTGTCTATGGATGAAAATTCCTGACCTGCAATAAACGCAGTGCTTCCCTCCTGTGAAATCTCCTGGGTTATTTCAAGGGCGATCAGTCCGCTGTCATTAATTTGTGGTTTCACTGTCAGAATAATTCCTATATCCTTATATTGAACGGTAGAGGTCACTGTCGTTGTCGTCTCTATTCCCGTCGACGTCTGCGTAGCAAGCGGTATCTGTTGCCCAACCTGTATCCGCGCTTCCCTGTTGTCGGAAACAAGTATTTGAGGAGCTGCAAGAACCTTTACTTTGTCATCTCTCATTGCAGCGGTAATGCGCGCCCTCACAATTCCGGACGGATCTGTCCCCACAAAAGTGAACCCGCCACCTGCACCCGGGTTAAGTGTTGTTCCGCCGGGCAGGCTGGTAATATCTCCATCCAGCTTGATATCATTAAACGGGTCTATCCCCGTTATATTAATGTCTGATTTCACAGACCATGAGAATCCGAGGCTGTAATTGTCAGTAAGCCTTACTGATGCAATCAGTCCTTCAATAACTACCTGCCTCGGCATGATATCGATCTTTTTGATCGTCTCTTCGATAAAGGAATAGTCTGTAGGGCTTGCCAGTATAATTAATGTATTGGTGATCTCATCGGCAAAAATCCGTGTGTCTGCAGAGACAAACGTCCCTCCGCTGGTAACTGTTGCTGCAACACCGGTTTGTGGAGCAGATGCAGCAGGAGCGGGAGTTGTGGTCTTCCCGGTAGTTTTGGCCGGTTCCGTTTTTGGTGCAGTCGTTGAAGAGGTTGTAGACTGGGTCCCGGTGAAGATGGACTGGAGGAGTGAAGCGATATGCGTAGCCTTGCTGTTCTGCAAAGGATACACATAGATTTTGGGTTTGGCGACTGCAAACAAGTCGTCAAATGTCGCCACCCATTGTTTTATATATGCAAGCTGTTCTTTCGAAGATGCAACGACCAGGAGCGCATTCATGCGGAGGAAGGGAATGATCCTTACGGTGCCTCCTTTCAGGTGCAGTCCCAGCGCATTTTCGATGTCGGGCATGGATTCTTTTACATCCAGATTCTTGAACGTGAACATTTCGATGGCTACCTTGTCCGGAGTTTTCCCAATCTGTGCATAGACGAGTTCCTTCGAAACTTCGCTTAGGGGAACTATCCTGTACAATCCTGCCTCCTCAACAAATCCGATGCCGTTGAGTCTGAAGATGACCTCCATGACGGAGAGGACTTCATCCTTTGGTATCGGTGCAATCGTCCGGAAATTCACCCTTCCCTGAACACGGGGATCAATAAGGTAATTGACTTTGAGGACGTCTGCAAAGATTGTCTGCGCAACTTCAAAAATATCCGCATCGTCAAAAAAGAAACTCACCGTTGGAGGACCTTTGGGAGTCTGAGTCTGCACCGGCTGAGGTTGCAGCGGTGACTTCGGAACAACCTGAGGCTGTGGCTGTGGTTGAGGTTGTACCTGAGGCTGTGCCTGAGGTTGAGCAGAAGCAGGTTGATTGTCACCAGGTGTCTGAATGCCGGGTACAGGCTGTAGTGTCCCCTGTGGGTTTGGTTTGAGCGACTCTCCGGATTCGTCATCTGCTTCTCCCTGTTCAGGATTTATAAGATTCTCCTGTGTATCTGATTTTTCCTGCAATAATTGCTGTCTGTGTTGTTCCTGCTCCTGTATTTGCTGACGCAACCGTTCCTGAAGCAACTTCTGCTGTTCAGTCGAACCATTCGACGCACTATTTTGAGAGAAAACAGGGATTACAAAACTGAGGCTGACAATCATGCATACGATAATGACAAGGAATACTCTGTTCTTCAACAATCTCTTCTCCTGTATTCTTTTGTTGTCCATATATACATCTTGTAACAATAATTTATTCTCGGTGTATTGTCAAGGTTAAAGGGGAAATTTAAGAATTAGACAACCATACAAAATTGCTGCGTAAAAATTAGTGCTACAGTAATTAAATGTACACGATAATTTTTATAATTTTGCGAGTAAACTATGCTCGCCGGAACAGAAAGAGACGATGTATTACATGTGAATAAAAATCAGTTTGTTAATCAACTTCCTCGTCCATTCTTCTGCAAAGCGTGTGCTTGTGTTTCTCTGATTCTTCTTCCAATTTATTTTTTGTACAATCTGTTCAGCGGGGAAAAGCGTTTCTTATATCCCTTTTTCCAAAAGGCCTGCCTGTATCCATTGAAATAACTCCGGGGGTTCATGATAGTTTCAAGCAGACCGGGTGGTTTTGCTATGGCTCTTTTGACATAGACGTCGCCAAATCCTTCTGCATGCTCCAAATCACCTAAATATACTGTTTCCCTATATGATGGTTCACTGAGAACCCTGTGGAGCGGTTTAATGATTATATCTTTTGATACCTTTAAAAAAGGAAAATGTTTCCATGCCTCTGACAAATCTTCGACAAGATCCATGGCTCCCCTTTGTACGATTTGCGCTTTGTGCATCCTTTCGGATTCCTGGTCATTCTTATCAAAAACCGGGCCTATATTACCATTGATCCGCTCGAAATTGATAACGCTCCCGTGAGGAGCAGTATGAATAAATTCAAAAATTTCAACACAGCATTTTATGATATCTTCATATATCCGTGGTTGACCGAATTCACATAAATATGCGTTCATGGCATAGCCGGCGTCATGGAATTCTCTCGCTTTGCTCCATGTTCCCAGGTAATATCCTTTTATGTAAACCTCTTTTCCCATAAGTCTCAAAATCCTGCTTATTGAATATTGCATGCTGCCATGCCATCCGATATCAACAATTCCAACCCTTTCTGTACCGAAGAGACCGACGTCTCGAAAGTACGCGAACAATAATTCACGCTCCCGGAGAGCTTTCCCCCTGATATCGTCTGCAATTGACAGATAAAGTTGCCTTAACATTCCATACTCCCTGCCGCTGATCACCTTGTCATCTCTGCCGGAAAATCCTGCATCGCGTATTTTCCTATCGTAGTGTGAAGGATCAAATCCTACCCTTTCCAGGAATTGCGATACCGTTAACGTGCTGGTGCCGCTCACCAAGAAATTCAGGTCTTCATCGTTCAATTCTGTGATTGCAGGCAAATTCAGGGCTCTTCTTGATGCATACATATACTCAGAAGGCGGAGTATGCCCAAAAGATTTGGAGAGGGTATCATAGACTTTTTTCATGATAAAGCCATCCCGTGAAAGAAAATATACCTTTTCGATTCTGTCTTTGATCAGGAGATCCAGCAACCATTTGCCAAACCCGAAAAAAAGCAGTCCAACATACTTATACCCCAACTCGTACCAGAACTCTTGTTCTGATTCCTGCTCCAACGGGTCATCTGCGTACAAACGGTTTACCAAAGTCGCTGCACAGAGGGATTTTTCGATGGAATTCTCACCACCCGTGTCTTCTTTGAACCAGTGTTCCCTGAACTCATTGTCCTGGAGTGCTCTGTCCCGGCATTTTTTATAAAAATATGTTTTTATCCCATATTGTGCAGGCATTGTGATATCCGAGTCAGGATTATCTCCAATGTGGAGCATTTCCTCCGGTTGCACTGATAATTCCTTGAGCATCAATTCATACATCTCGCCGGTTGCTTTTGTTTTGCCGATAGAGGAAGACAAGAATACCTTGTGATAACCTATGTATCCTGCATTGTTCAGTATTGTTAATACTACATCCAGAGGCAGGTACATATCTGATGCAAAAATTACCTTTTTCCCTTGTTCAAGACAATACCGGTACAGGGCATAGATATATTCATTCTTCATGCAGACTTTCATTTCAATATCTACTTCAAGTTCTTTCAGCTGCCTTGTGACCTGAGGTGCGATACGGAAATCATCTTGCATGGATTGATAAATTTCAACGAGGGTGGTTTCAGCAGCCTGCCTCTGGTTCCAGGCCTTTTCCCGTGCCATTCTCTCAGACTCGATCCGTACACGCGGAAAATCAGTCGGGAGAATACCTCCGAGAGCAGTAAATTTTCCGGCGACCAGGAGGAATACATCGACCGGTTTTAAAACCGATCTGATGACAGCCGTATCAAAAATATCAAATGATATATATACCGCACTGTCGAGCAGATTTTTTAATGTAGCGGGTATCATGGCAGTTTCATGAACGGCAAGCGGTTTTACATAAACTTCTTGGCTATCTTTCTCAACCATTTAATTCCCGTAATCCTCCGAATGAAGTTTTCCACATTACTGATCTGTCCATGGAGTGTCTCAAAACTTTTACCGATGTTTACAAGGTAGCCCATTCCTATGGCATTATTCCCTAAATCCTTGCGAATCAAATCGTTGCGGATAAGGGTGTCGTAATATATGTGCTTATCGTCATTCCCTACTACTGAATTACTGTAATCACCATTCTTTATAGAAAGTCTATGATGGTAATATGACAGTTCTTCACGGATTAAAAAAATATCATACTTGCTCAAAAACCTCAGATTAAATTCCCAGTCACCAAGGACAGGCAAATCTTCCCTGTAAAGCCCTATTTCGTTTAGGATCTTGCGTTCATAGACAAAGGAAATGGGGGGGAAAGTATTGTTTGCTGCCATTCTGTAAAGGCTTACCGATTCAAGCCATGTATTGAAGGATTCTTCAGATTCAGTCAATATTTTCCCATTTTGAATCCGCTCCAAAATTCTTTTGGAATATGTCACTACACCCCGAATAGTTGGATGCTGATTATTGTCTAAAAATTGTATGCATTTTCCCAGAAATGCGGGATGCCATGAATCATCATCGTCATGAATCACGACGTACTCACTAGCAGAGGATTTAATTCCAATATTTGAAGCTGCTTCCATGCCCAGAGAAGTTTCATTATGAATGATGAAATATCGATCCCTGAACTTGTCCTTATATTCTTCAACCAGTCTCTCAACATCAGCGTTATCCCCTCCGTCATTCACAATGACCATAATCCAGTCTTGAAATACCTGGGATAATACGCTTTCGATCGCCCGCCTGAGCAAAATGGTTCTATTCTTTGTCCGTGTGATTACGGCAACCTTTGCCTCGCTCCGGATTCCTTCAACAGGGATGGTTACACTCTCTTCTCTCTGCCCTTCTCTGAGGGTATCCAAAGGGAGCAAGGGTTCCCCGCTTCGCACCAGATAGAGGTTCCTGATATGTAACCCAAGCTTTTCCGATTCATACGTTTTCGTTTTGCGCAGAACGATACTATTTTCATAAGAATTGTTTTCATAGACAGAGAGATCCAAAAGAGCAGCATTGAATTTATATTTCTCCAGAAAATACGATATATGCTGGAAGAAAGTCCCGCGATCCCATACGTGCACATGGAAGGATCGTTTCTTTTCATTATCCAATATTGATTGCTGTATAGCGGTTGGGTCTTTCAAAACCTCTTTTACCCAGGGTATGCTGCTGATAACCTGACTTTTTAAATACTCCTCAACATAATGGTTGGAGATATCCCGCATATCGTTTTTGAAAAGATTATCGAGTTCGTTGAATGTCGTTTTTGGACGTCCGATGTCGTCGCTGAAACGGCAATCGGGTATTGAGATATAGAGTACCCCATTTTCCTTTAACACACGATAGGCGTCCTTGATTACAAAAAAAGGATTGGCAACATGCTCAAGCAAGTGGCTCAGGATGATAAAATCAAAAGTCTCGTCCTGTGCAAAAGAGAATCCATCTTTCGACACATCGCAAATATAATCCGAAGGGGTTGGATGCAGGTTTTGGATTTCGGGGAATAACCTTTTTAATTCATCGCCGGTGTATCTATCAACATACTTCACTGATATGCCGTAAAGGGCGGGGTCATCAAAAAAGGGCTTATCAAAAGGACCGACGTCAATCCCGACACCTTGAAAGTATCGGTAATATGCTGTTCTGTGTTCCATCAGATTCATTGGAGCTTCCTTAGGATATCATTCACCCAAATCCTCCTTTTGCTGCCATTGGGGAAAATTTTATCTGATATTCTTCTGAGTCCTGACATAAACTTCCAGCTGTATGAATTATAAATCAATTCAAGCCGAGTTTTTTCTATAGATAGTTCACGAGCTATCCTCTTACGTTCGTCAGTTACCTTATGAAGTTCTCCCTCTGTACTTCTGAGGGTGTTTTTTAGTTCTTCCGCTTCTTTCCACCACACCTCCGACTGCTTTTTTTGCCAGGCAAGTTGATTTTTGTGCTCCTCCGCCTTTCTCCACCAAAGTTCGGTCTGTCCCTCCTGCCATGTAAGCGTCTGTTTTATCGTCGAGATGTCATGATATTTTTTGAACATTTCGATGCATGCTTTTCTGAAGAGATTCTCCGGACTCGTCAATTCCTCTAACATCTGTTCCTTATTAGCCCCTCTGTCGCTTAGTAAAAGCATGGCTACAATCATTCTGTCAGAATCATAGGTATTGATGGAATTAATGAACCTTGCCATCGTTTCATAGGTGTTCTTTGTGTCAGAGAATATCCTTTTTAAATCATAATTTATAAAAAAATTCGATAGAACAAGCCCTGTTTCGAAGGTTGATAATGCAAAATTTTCCTTCAAGGTATTCGTGCTATGAAACCGGTATTTCAATAAGGGCTTATCGATAATCCATACGTTACAGTAATAACACAATCTTAAAAAGAACTCATAGTCATGGGTATATCTCAGGTTGATGAAATGCCCTATTTTACTAAAAACACTTCTTCTGCAAAAGAGGTTCGAAGAGGTGTGCAGGAAATTGCCGGCGAGAAGATCAAGGATGATGTTCTTACTCTCCTTGAAAGAAGTTTCAGGATTGCGCCCCAGCCAGTTGTCTTCAGTGCCTTTTTTGATGCGCACAAAATTTCCCTCTTCGCCGATAATCTCTATATCGCTGAACACCGCATCCAGAGAGGCATCGCCTTCAATAACCCTTAAAGCCTCCTCTATCCTTTCTCTGTAATAGATATCGTCAGAGTTTAATATGCTGATATAGTCGCCACGGGCAAGATCTATGCCTGTGTTGATGGCATCATGAGCGCCCCTGTTCTCTTGAGCATAGTATCGTATCCTGTGATCCTGGATATCTTTGACAACGGTTTCTGAATTGTCAGTCGAACCGTCATTGATTATGATCAGTTCAAAATCCTGAACTGTTTGTTCCAGAACGGAATACACCGATTCCTTTATGTATCTCTCATGGTTGTAAAGAGGGATAATAACACTGATTTTGGGATGCGGTTCTGAATTGCAGGAACTATTCATATACCTGCTGCTTCATTGACGGATTGGTAGCTATTTCTGTAATACATTCGTTCATGTCTTCTTCAGCCAATGGCTAAGCTGCAAAACCTTATCTCTCATTTTATAATACTTCGTTAAAAGTCTCCATCCCCTTCCCGCATGGATTGTGCGGATATATTCGTCTTTTTCGTGAAGTTTTTGCTCAAGGGAAACAACAGCGTTTTCTTTTGTTTGAACGGCTTTTTCAAGCTCAAGCGTGCGTATTTCTGCGCGTGCCAGCGAATCGCTCTTCTCTGCGATGACGGTATCCTTCCTTGCGTTTTCTTCCCGCAAATGATAGATGAGTTGAACGGGTATTTTCATCTGATGTTTCTTGTAAAGCCGTAAGGTTTCTCGTTGTATAATTTCAGGAGAACTCGAGAATGCAACCTGTGTGGTTCCCCATTGGGCATAAATTGCAGTCACCTTGTTGATAAAACAGAAGTTCGTTGCCTCTCCGGCTCTGATAAGCATGTCCCAATCCTCATACAGATCAAATTGCTCATTAAACTTCAGTGACTTTAAGAAACGAGTTTCAAAAAGGACTGCAATGAGCGGGATGTAATTGGCAAGAATCAGTTCTCCATACGAAAACTCTTTTGCGAACACATGTTTTTCAGACTGCATAATGCATACCATGGCATTATCAAATTCTCTCTCGACAAACTTCACTGCACTGTAAGCAACGCGGCAACCGCCTTCATGTAACAGAGGGACCAATGTTTCTACATGGTCGGGATACAACTCATCGTCATCGTCTAAAAACCCTGTAAATTCACCCTGTGCATTCTCGATGCCCACATTTCCCGCATGGGCTCTGCCCGAGTTCTTTTCGATCTGAAAGTAATTCAAAGATATATCTCCAAGAACGCTTCTTGTTTCATCGATATCGAGGTCGCAGCCGCCATCGTTCACAAGAACGACTTCTATCGGCCTGTAGGTCTGCGCAGCGATACCCCGGATCGAATTTGCCAAAAGCTGAGGCCTGTCCTTTGTTCTGACGATTATCGAAACGAGAGGGTTCTCCATATTCATGTACACTGCCTTTTTTCAGTATATGTGGTCAAGCCTCGTATCATTATAAAACAGTTGCAAGTGTTTTGCGGTCCCGCGGGGTATCTGTCTCATCTTCAGGAAATAGATCTGTATCCTCTCCAGTAGGCTGCGTAGGTATATGCCATGACAAGAGGGACAGAGGGGATGTATTTCACATATCCTCTTCTCTGAAAGTATCTCAGATGGACGCCGAGATTACCAATGGCTGTCTTAATCTTGGAGAGAACGGTCGGACACGCGTCATTGACAAGATCAATCTGATAGCGCTCCTTAATTATGCGAAACGCCCTGCCGTCCCTGAAAGCGCGCTGTCCAGTCCTTTTTAATGAAAGACGGTGTGTATGGTATACAGCGGCCTTGGCAGTGTATACAAAAATATATTCTTCTTGCAAAAGATGGTACCAAAGGTAATCTTCCCAGCTCGGCAGTTGCTCGTCAAATTTCACTGCGAGCCACATTGCCTTCAGAAACGCGCAGTTGGCATTCGAAAACGGCACTCTTCCGGACGTCTTGCCCTCTTCAGGGAAGTGCTTGCTGAGTGATACTTCCTCAAAGGGATTTATCCCCCTGATCGGAAGCTGACGGCCATACGTTGCATCTGCACTGTCTTTCATAATTGGACTGATAAGTTCATAAAGCCACCGGTCATCTGCCGGCATACAATGCGCAGAGAGGAGACAGATAATGCTTCCTTGGGCCCTCTCGATTCCATAATTCAGGGCATATCCATAAGTAAAATCTTCAGGAGAAATGAAGAAAAGCTTCGCCGGGAACTGCTGCACGATATTAAGCGTACGGTCAGTCGAACCGGAATCGAGAACAATTACTTCAAAGGGAACCGGGATATCCTGCGCAAATATTTTTTCGAGTGTCGCCCCGATGAACCGCTCTTCATTTTTGCATCGTATTACAATGGAGACAGAAGGGTCCGATCTATTTATTTTTTTCACTGCATTTTTCTATGCGACAGTAACCTTCTGCTCCGGAGATTGTTTCGAAATGATTCTTCTTGACCATTTCATAATTCTCCGTTTGCATTGACTTGCTGGCTCCTGTGCAGAACAGATTTATAAACTCTTTCTACAATGAAAGCCTCTTCCTCAAGTCTCGGCGGCGGACTTATATTCGCTCGCAATGATTGAATAAGAGAAGGATCTTTACTGATTTGTCTGATTATATCCGCAAGTTCCGAAGGATTTTTGACAGAGAAAATCAATCCGTTCTTTCCGTGTTCAATAAACTCGTAAGCGCTGCCGACAATATCCGACGCAATCACGGGAACTCCATATGCCAGGCTTTCTATCACTACAAGGCCGTAACTCTCAAGAGTAGTCGACGGGACAACAACCATGTCAAGTTCACTCATAATGCGCGGCAGTTCATTGTGCGAATACCTGCTCATGAGGTGAATACGTTTGTCCTCCTCAAGCGCTCGGCTCAGATCACTCTGGAAGCCCACTTCGAACACAATATTGCCGTAGATTTTCAGCCTGATATTTTCCGATTCAACCTGGTGGAAAGCGCTCAATAATAGATCAACGCCCTTAAACTTGCCGACAACCCCGGTGTAGCTAAATACGATCTGATCCATTTCCCGGGCACGGAGAGCAGGCTTGACATACCTGTAATCAACACCGTGCTGAACATGGGAGATGTGTCTCGTCCAACCATTGGCTTTAAATATCTCAATTAAAAACTGAGAGGGTGAGATCAAAACGTCTACAGATTCAAATAATTTTTGTGCATATTCGTATCGTTTGAGAATTGAAGGCTCGACGCCACAATCGCGTATGCATTTTTGTCCCCTCTCCGGTGAGTTGCAGAGTGAGTAATCAGGCTTGAAAAAACGCCCGCGTGGGCATAACAGCCAAAAATCAGTCAGAGTGAGCACGACCGGTATATTCGCTGCTTTGGCCGCCTCATAGCAGGATCCGATTCTCATAGGGTGTGCAATGTGCATAATATCAAATGTTTCCCGCATGAAAACCCGTTCAATCAGTTGAATCACCTCTCTGTATTCCAAAACAAACCCGATGTCACTTGGTATCGTCCGGTGCCTGATTGAAAGCACGGGTATACCCTCATAGACGTAATGGTAGGAGAGCATACCGCCTGGGTCCGGGACAAAATTCTCTATTGGCTCCATAAGGCCATAAGTCAATACTGTAACGGTATGTCCCATGCGCTGCATCTGTTTTGAAAGATTCAACACGTACCGCTCGGTCCCTCCATAAAAATGGGGGAAAAAATCATGTACGACATAGAGAATCTTCACACGGATTCTCCCAGGATGTCATGAACAGAAACGAGTGTTCCGTCTATCTGGTTATTCTCTGCCGCATACGCTGAGAAATCACCTATCGTAGACCCTGCGATCACTGCAAATAATTTATAGAGAGCGGAGATAAATTCTTCCTTGTATCCGCTGATATCTGCGTAGCCCAGTAAAAATTCCTCAAATGAATCGATAAGATACAGATACTGATTGATAAGGACTTCCCGGCTTCCATCAAAACGGACATATCTCATATCTTCAGTACGCATAATTCTGCTTAAAAGATCATCAATACTTTTCTCTCCAGGAGCTTGCGCTCTGTACCAATCAATATCTTTGAGGGATTGCCTTATCCCTTCAAAGACAGAATGTACTGACTGCGCGCTCTCGTTATCTTGGTATTCTCGTATTACAGTATTTACTTTACAGTAAAACCAATAGACATACTGGAAGAGCGTATCGGCTGTCGGTATTCCGACAGTATCCCATGCTTTCGGTTTGTACTTGAGGAGAGATATGAGAGTTTTCCAGTCGATATAACTCCGTCTGAAAAAATAGGCAGGATTTCTATTATGCGAATGAATGGCGCCAAGGGAGAAAAGAAACGCCAGTTTATGTCCTTTTTCGAGAAGTCTCAGACCGAGATCAAGATCTTCCCCGTATGAAAGTGACTGGAAGCGAAATGTGTCAAAAATGTCTCTCCTGATACATGAAAAAATATTATCTAATTGCCCCACTCTTCTTTTTTCGGTCGGGGATAGCGCTGCAAGGTCTTGCTGAGACATCTCAACGATACTGTTATCGGGAAGGCAGAGAAATTTATTGTAATGGTTCCACAACTGCCAGCACGCAAACAAGTCCGCATCGCTTCTTGGTATTTGTTTGATTGTCGCTGCAGCAATTTTACCGTCACCTTCCATAACACCCAGGATATCATGGATACAGGTCTTGCTGACTGGGATAACATCCTGCGAAAGGAAGATGAGATAGTCCCCTCTGGCCATTTCTGAGGCAGTGTTTCGGGTACCCCCGTGATTGAATGCTTCCGGTTGAATAGACATAACCTGAGCGCCATAGCTTTTTGAAAGAGCAAGGGTATCATCGTTTGAACCGGAATCAATAATAATCAATTCGATTTCTCTGATTCCCCTCTGGCTTCGTATCTGCTCCAGAGTATTCTTGAATTCCCTGCCGGCATTTTTTGTGGGAATTACTACTGATACCATGCGGTCAATCAGGGGAACGTTTTCACTGAGTACAATTGGCATATGAAAACTTTCCCGCTCGATTTTCCTTGCTGCCACAATTCCTTTGGTCTTTGTGAAAATCTTTTTCATCGTATAGCGTACGCCGAATATCGAGGCGGTATGCATGACCTTGAGGAACATGCTGTACCATGTCTCCCTCCGTGTTCCCAGAGGAAAGAGCCTTTTCTTTATCGTTGTCCTGTAGAAATACAATACTCTCCATCCCAAGCTGCTCTGCAACTCTTTTATGAATTCACGCTTCACCCTGATTTCCTCCTTGAGCCACTCAACTTCAGATTGTTTTGCTTCCAGGGCAGTATTCCTTTTTTGCACCTCAGCCCGCAAATGCTGAATTGTCTCCAGTTTTGCCATGACGAGATCCTCTTTGGCTTTTAACTTGTCCCTTAAACGTTCACACTCCAGCACTTGTGATAAGTTCGCCTCTATAAAGCTCTGCTTGACACGAAGCTCTTCCTGTTTGAAGAGGAAATACCGGTAAATTGCATGGGGACTGATTCTCTTTAAATGTTTTGACAAAATCTTCAAATAATAATCCTGCGCTTCCGGCATATCAGAGAAAGCTATCTGTTCTGTCTTGCTCCAGTGAATATATTTTGTTGTTGCTCTTGCTACGTGATACAAAGGGTTTTTTTCTGTGATCCTGATAAACAGGTCCCAATCTTCAAAGAGTTCGAAAGACTCGTCGAACCCTCCAATTTCTTCGAGATCGCTCTTCAGTAAAATACTGCAATGGAGGGGGATATAATTTTCGAATAGCAGGATATCGGAAGAAAAATCCCATGATCGAAAGAGCCCTTTATCCGTTTCATTAATAATATTCCCTTCAGAATTATATTCCCTATTTATGATGATGCTGTCAGAGTATATGCCGGCATAGTCTGCTTTCTTGTTCATGAGGAACCCTATGAGCTCACTGATATGCTCCGGACAGAATTCATCATCGTCGTCAAGGAATCCTATGAAATCCCCCTGAGCATGACTGATTCCAACGTTTCCGGCATGAGCCCTTCCCGTATTCTGTTCGAGACGGACATAATTAAGTCCCACATCCCCGAGGATAGTTTTTATTTCGTTCACGTCAATGTCACAGCCACCGTCATTAACAATGACAGTTTCGATCGGCCTGTATGTTTGGCTGGCTATGCTCTGCAGTGCTCGTTTAATCAGTTTCGGCCTGTCTTTTGTTCTCACAATTATCGAAACTAAAGGGTTTTGTGACATAGCATTTGATTATACTACAAAAAATAATGAAGAAAACGCAGTTTATCCGGCCGGTCATCCCCTTGAGATATTCCAGCTCTCATGCCATAATGAAAGATTATTTTTGCCGGAGAAGCAATTCCTGCAGGAGGATGTGTGGATTTATTCAGAATAACGGTTTCTGAGGCAAGGGATCTTTTGATAAAACGCCAAATTACCGCCATAGATCTTGTCAGGTCTCTATCAGAACGGATTGATGCGGTTGAGGAGCGGGTGAAAGCGTTCATCACTCTTGCAAAAGATTCCGCTTCCAGGATGGCGGAAGAAGCTCAGAAGAAAATCGACGCGGGAGAAGGAAAATCCCTGCTCGGCATTCCGCTTGCAATCAAAGACAATATGTGTACAAAAGATATCCGCACAACCTGTGCATCCGGGATTCTGCATAATTTTGTCCCCCCTTATGAAAGCACGGCGACCTCCAGACTCGCTGCACAGGGGTATGTCCTTGTTGGCAAGACAAATATGGATGAATTTGCTATGGGATCTTCGACAGAAAACTCCGGGGTTCAGATCACAAAAAACCCCTGGGATTTAGAAAGAATTCCGGGAGGTTCAAGCGGAGGCTCTGCTGCAGCAGTCGCGGCGGATGAGTGTATCGCAGCCCTCGGTTCCGATACGGGAGGGTCGATCAGGCAGCCGGCCTCTTTCTGTGGAGTTGTGGGATTAAAGCCCACCTACGGCAGGGTTTCACGATACGGCCTTGTTGCCTTTGCCTCTTCGCTCGACCAGATCGGGACCATCACAAAAAATGTCAGGGATTCCGCCATCATTATGAATACAATCGCCGGACACGACCCATGTGATTCCACATCAGCGCCTCTGCCTGTTCCTGACTTTACCACTGCGCTTGGCAGGGATATCCGGGGCATAAGGATTGGTATTCCGAAAGAATATTTTATTGAGGGCATGGAGAAAGAGGTGGAACTGGCTGTCAGGGAAGCGATGAGACAGCTTGAATCGCTTGGTGCAATCCCTGTCGAGATATCATTGCCTCATACAGAATATGCAATCGCAACTTATTATATTCTTGCCACCTCAGAGGCTTCCTCCAACCTCGCACGCTATGACGGGGTGAAATACGGACTCAGAGTCGAGGGCAAGGATCTCATGGATATGTATATGAATACAAGAGCGCAGGGATTCGGAGCCGAGGTGAAAAGAAGGATAATGCTCGGCACCTATGCTTTATCCTCAGGCTATTATGATGCATATTACAGGAAGGCGCAGCAGGTGAGAACGCTGATCAAGAAGGATTTCGAGGACGCATTTCAAAAAGTCGACGTGATCGTTACCCCCACTTCACCTACCGCCGCATTCAGAATCGGCGAGAAGAGTTCTGACCCGCTCCAGATGTATCTGTCCGATATCTTTACCATATCAATAAATCTCGCAGGGGTACCGGCCATCTCTATCCCCTGCGGATTTACCTCTCAGAATCTCCCGGTCGGGCTGCAGATTATCGGCAAACACTTCGATGAAGAAGCGCTCTTCAAAATTGCATATGCATACGAACAGTCAACGGAATGGCGTCTGAGGAGGCCGACCCTATGAACTACGAATCGGTTATCGGCCTTGAAGTACATGCACAGATGCTTACCGACACAAAAATATTCTGCGGCTGCTCGACACGGTTCGGCTCAGAACCGAATACGCAAACCTGTCCGGTCTGTGTAGGAATGCCTGGCGTATTGCCCGTTTTGAACAGGAAAGCGCTCGAATTTGCGATCAGGACCGGCCTGGCGACAAACTGCACAATATCTCCCTACAGCAGGTTCGCCAGGAAAAATTATTTCTATCCCGATCTGCCCAAGGGATATCAGGTCAGCCAGTACGCACTGCCGATCTGCGAGCACGGACATATTGAGATCATCGTTGACGCACTGACCAGAAACATCGGCATTACCCGAATCCATATGGAGGAAGATGCGGGGAAGAACATCCATGAAGGCGCGGGGCAGTATAGTTTTGTAGACCTCAACAGGGCAGGCGTCCCGCTGATGGAAATTGTTTCGGAACCGGACATCAGAACTCCCGGGGAAGCTGTGGCTTACATGAAAAAGCTCCGCACGATCCTCAGGTACCTCGGGGTATGTGACGGCAACATGGAAGAGGGTTCTCTCAGATGCGACGCAAACGTATCTGTCCGTCCTGTCGGACAACAGGAACTCGGCGTGAAAGTCGAAATCAAGAATATCAATTCGTTCCGATTCGTGGAGAAGGCCCTTGAGTATGAGATAAAACGGCAGAAAAAAGTCATTGAAGACAAAGGGACAATCATTCAGGAGACAAGACTCTGGGATTCAGGCAGGGGGATAACAGAATCTATGAGGGGCAAGGAAGAGGCGCACGATTACCGGTATTTCCCGGAACCGGACCTCGTTCCCATGACGGTCGATCAGGCATGGGTTGATGAGATCAGATTTTCACTCCCTGAGTTGCCTGATCTGAAACGGGAACGGTTTGTCTCTGCATACGGACTCCCTGAAACAGATGCCGACTTCCTCGTCTCGGAAAAATCTCTTTCCGGCTGGTTTGAGGATGCGGTAAAACTCGGCGGTCAGCCAAAGGCTGTTGCGAACTGGATCATGGGCGATCTCATGAAACTTCTGAATTCTGAAAATAAAACGATCGAGGAAAGTCCTGTTGAGCCAGCCCGTCTTGTCGACATGCTAAAACTCATCGAGCAGGGGACGATAAGTGGAAAAATTGCAAAGACCGTTTTTGAGGAGATGTTCAAGACTACCAAGACATCAGGTGAGATCGTGCAGGAAAAGGGGCTCGTTCAAATCATCGACTCCGGAGAGATAGAAAAAACGGTTGATGAGGTTATTGCAAAGCATTCCAAAGAAACGGAGAGGTTTAAAGCCGGCGAAGAGAAACTCATGGGATTTTTTGTCGGTCAGGTCATGAAATTGACAAAAGGCAAGGCGAATCCGCAGATGGTCAATGAGCTCCTGAAGAAGAAGCTCTCTTCATAACCTTGATTTTATAAGTGTTTTCCATTTAATCTTAATAGTATTTTATTTGTCATTCCGGCTTGACCGGTCTAAGACTCATAGAGAATCTTTCCCTCCCCTTCTCTTAAGGGCAACCGCACGATATTAAGAAAGATTCCCGACAAGTCTACGACTCGTAGAGCGGGAATGACAGAGTATTTGCGTTATAATTTAAATCAGATTTTATTTACTATTTACTGATAACTGTTGTTTATGGAGAGATGTCCGAGAGGCCGAAGGAGCACGACTGGAAATCGTGTGTACGCTAAACCCGTACCGTGGGTTCAAATCCCACTCTCTCCGCCATTTTGTCTTTCTCC
>WSSedA1B3DRAFT_1000100_pt1 | contig 22993 bp, 13 predicted proteins | sample WetSurSiteA1Bulk_FD_9468 | JGI IMG/M metagenome (IMG submission 9468)
CCATTTAAAGCAACGACACTTGCTGGTATTAAAACTCCGGCTGAGGTACCGCCAAATACCAGACTGGAGGTCGCAACTGTAACTAAATTTGAAGGTGTTCCGGCAATTGTTGGTCCGTTTAATGTAAGGGTATTGCCGGCTACAGCAAAGGAGCCCGAGGTTAAGGTAAGGGTGCCTCCTACTGTTGCAGCCCCGCCAAGAGTTTTATTACCCGAACCGGAAATTATAAGATTATTATAGGTAACCCCTGCAACAGTTTGTACTCCAGCTGCATTGTAGTTAACAGTACCTGTACCACAGGTAAATGTCCCGCCTGTATAAGTACCATTGTTGCCAATAATCAATGTACTTGAACTTCCATTAAGTGTACCAATTGTATTTGTCCATGTACCTGTAAATGTATGCGTTAATCCAGTACCCAGATTAAGGGTACCACCATTGCCGTTAATTGTCAATCCATTCCCACTCACATTGCCTGTGAATGTTGCTGTACCGGCAGTCTTGGACAATAATACAACCCCCGTGGTTGTGAATCCAGCTATATTCTGTGCCGCCATGGTATTCGTAATGACAATCGGAGAACTACCCGCAATAAGTGATCCTCCGTTAACAAAGTTGCCTCCAAATGTAAGCTGTAAGTTATTGGTAGCCAATGTTGCACCGGCATTAATTGTAAGCGGAACAGAAGCATTAAGGACTTTGGCAACATCCATTGTAATGGTTCCGGTATTGTCAATTATTACACCACCGGTTGCCGAAAATGGGACTATCCATTCTTCTGACGAGGTAGTTCTGGAAGTTGTCGTATTGTATCTAAGAGTTGCGTTTGCGCCATATGTTACAACTCCGGCTGTGACAACCACTGTTGCAGTTCCTTCCATTGAAAGTATTGCATTCACGGTTGGAGTTGTAGCGAATGTCTTGATACCGGTTCCTGAAAGAGTAAGATTATAGTACGAAGTGACTTTAGCTGTTTGGGCTGCCCCAGAGAAATTTACAGTATTTCCGTTGTTTGTTGCTGTCAGCGTTGTAATAGTGGATGTTCCTCCAAGATTAAGTGTGGCATTCACTGCCTGTGTCAATCCTCCGGTTCCTCCGAGGGCGGTGCCGACTGTCAAAGTACTGTTATTGGTAAGTGTAACACCCGTTACAGTTACATTTGGTATAGACAATATACCTGCTAATGCCTGATTGTTTGTATTAAAAGTATAGGTACCTGTACCTGCGTTAAATGTACCGCTGTTTGAAACACCCCCTCTAAAAGTAACCGGAGCATTGTTAGTACTATTGTTCCATATACCNCCGGCAATAATAGTTGCAAGGCCGGTAAATATTTTAGTTCCAGCTGCGCTTGTAAATGATATGGTCCCGGCTACTGATGTAGTTCCGCTTACTGTGATATTAAAGCCTCCAACACTTAAGGTTGATCCATTGGCAACACTTAAATTTGCGCATGCTGCATTTGCTGCTATGGTGACAGTAAAAACACCTTCAATGAAAACATTATCTCCGGCAACCGGAAAACTTGCACCGGGAGCTCCACCGGAAGTCGCCGACCATGTCGAGTTATTATTCCAGTTACCGGTTGCAACAGAATAGCGATCAGCTGCAAATAATGAAAATACAAAAAACGACAAAACCACTGCCAGGAAAAGCTTCTTGCAGGTAAGGATTTGTCTTATCATGATTTCAGTTGTATAAATGCATGAACTGCATCATCAGAATTAGTTTCATTTAAGCGGAAGTTCTTTTTCAGCCAGTCTGACCGGCTTAACATCTGATGAGGCTGTATATATCACGCGTAATGTCCCGGTTCTGAAGTCAACTCCCGGAACCTTGTTCAGGTTAAACTGAAATCGGCGTTTTGTGTTGGGAGTATAAACAGCAACCCCGTTGGCCATGCCGACCCGGGTTATTTTCCCCTGGGTCGAAATATGGTCAACTGTAAGATCTCCGAATACCGACATGTTTCCTGATCTGTTGAAAACCATGCTGAATCTCGGAATTGTGTCATTTACTATCTCAAACCCAAGATCCGATAGAGTAACCTTTGCAGTAGATTCTCCAACGCGGATGATTACTGGTATAGTAATGCCAAAAACTGGTGTCAACATGACAGATATTGATGTGGTATCTTTTGCTTCTTCCTTTTCCCCCAACGGGGAAATTTTAGGGATTGACCTGAAATAAAAATGAGAACGGTATTCTCCCGGCTCCAGTTCGTTTGATCTTATCAGCTGTATCTTTACCGCCTGAGCTTCATTTGGTCCAAGGGTTACTGACCTTGGAAAAAACCTGACAAAGCGATCGGCAAACCTCTGTCCGGGATCAGGGTCGGTAATGGTCTCAAAACCTCCATCTTCCTTCATCCTGATCTGAACCATTGATATAGCGTAAGTAGCAGTATCCTGTCCTATATTTGCCAGGTTAAGATCAATTGATTTTTTTGCTCCTTCAAAAACAACTCTCCTTGGAGTAATCATAAGGTCTCCCTGCGCATTTACCATAATTGGGGGACCAATTAAAAATCCCAGGAATCCTGCAAGGAAAATAACAAAAGACTTTAATCTGCAGGAGCAATGCAACTTACCTTGAATTACTGAATTGGTCTTTGACATTATGATTAATTATTGATTGAATCAGCTAGTTAAAGTCAAAAGTTATCATATACGAACCTGCATAAATGCCTACCGGATTATCTTCCATGGTACCGACTTTAAGTGTTGCGCCTACATAAACTACCTGAAAACCACCCTGAAGAACTCCGGTCCCGATTCCCGGCGTTGGTTCCGATACCCAGTCCTGAATAAGCATAGTTTTTGCATTCAAAACATTGGTAAGAATTACGGGACTTTGTGGCAGGTTGATGGAATAGGCAGCCTCGGCGTCGCCTGAAACATAGAAACTACCTGCATTATGTGCGCCGATGCCTTTAAATACGCTTCCGGTAACTGAAATAGTACTTTGCGGAGTAAGAATAATCGTTCCTCCCTGGGGTCCAGGTGAAAATCTTCCAAAATTCAATTGTGATTTCTCACTTGCAGAGAATACAGGAATTATCTCGGCAATAACATGACCAGTTGCACTGACTGGAGTTCCAGGCTGTGCACTGACAGAATTGCCGGTTACATGCAATAAGCATATCAGGCTGAAAATTAATATTTTAAGCCTTTCCATTATGGTTTTTATATTCTCCTTCTCCTGTGCTAGTTGTAATTAACAGTTACAGTAAATGGAGTACCTGAGACATAGGTTCCTGCAGCCTGGCTTCCGGCCACATTCAAGGTTGCACCAACAGACAGTGTCTGGGAACCACCTGCACTGAGGGTGCCTGTACCACTGGGAGTGCTTGTCCATGTATCAACTGTCATGTTGTTTGCACCTGAAGTGATAGTTGTGGCGGCAGCCGGTAATGTAATTACATAAGTATAATTGGCCGCACCTGTAACGTTGAAAACTGCTGCAGCAACAGTACCGGTAATCGCAGGAAGAGTACATCCACCTGTAATTGACCTTACACCTGCCGGTGTCATAACCACAGTACCGGCAACAGTACTTACTGCAACGTTACCAAAATTCATAGCAGTTGTGTTTGTAATCCCAATAGGTCCGACAATAGTTGCAGAAGCATTGGAAGTAGCAGATGCCTGGCCAAATACTGCAGTTGCCATTCCTGTAAAAAGAACTGCAAATGAGACTAGTTTTTTTAAGTAATTCATTTTTTTGTTAGATTAAATAGTTAGTAATAATTTTTTAATTTTCCCTCTTTTGTCAAAACATGCTTAATTCACTATCTAACTTGACTTTCACTTTTTATCGGACTTTAAAAACTTCCGCAAATTAAAAATCAAAATACCATTGAGGCGATGGTTTATTTAAGTTTATTTAACAATTTTGGTTAGTTATTAACAAAAAAAATGAGCACTTATTGTATTCCCCTACTAAAAGATCACATAATTAACATTTTACAGCTTGAATGTATAGGTATATTTCAGTCTAAAGCTTGTGGAACTTTAAACAGGCATGGGATATTTATGAGTAATTAAAATAGTTGATTGACAAATAAATAATTAAAGGATTTAAGAAAAAACCCTAAAAACCTCGTTTGTTTGCAAGCATCTGGTAGTATTCTTGCGTCTTTTCAGAGGCTTTTACAAATTTCAAATATTCTGTATAAAGACCTTTTTTGAACTTCTCCTTGTTCCTGAAAGAAAACTGATTATATAAATTCCATTTTTTAAACCGGGGTTGAGTTCATAATAGCCAGGTTCATAGTATTTTTTAATCAGGGGCAACTGTCCGGTGAGATTCGATATAATTAAAGTTCCTTCTGCTGCTGGAAGAGAGCCGATTTTTATTTTTAGAATTCCATGGGAACAGTAAACAGTGAAAAGATCATCACCGCCACCAGTATTATCGGTAATTCCGGTTCCAATGTTCCGGAAATTCAAAAAAAATCTGTTTTCATATAGCCCGGTGGTCAGGTCGAGCCTGTAATCTTTACCGGAAAGCAAATCATGCTCTGTTTTTGCAGATACATCAGAAATAGAAATTTCCATTTCTGCCAGATTTCCCTCTAAATTACGAATCTTAAAAAGGATATTCCCGTCCCTGTTAATCTTAAGACCAAGAGGTACCTTATAAAGTGTATCTGAGATTACCGGGAGAGCACAAATTGAAAGTTTTACACCGTCAGGTCCGACGGCATAAAAATTTGTCACCATAAAATCGGTATTCATAAGTTTAAGTGCATCAAGCTGACCATCGAACGTTTCAGTAGCTTTCTCATCAAAGTAAATAACTAACGGATCAACCGAAAGGGAGTCATCTGAAAATTCAGCAGTAAGCCGGATTAGTGACCTTGAATTATTATCCGATTTTGTTAAAGGATGTGTTAAATCTGTTAACCTGACACTATTATTCATAGCCAGAGTTCCTGTTACTGGCCAGGAACCATCAGTTACATGAACAAAAAAACCTTGCATCGAAGGGATCAGGTTTGTAGCCAGACCGTTGCTTGAAACACCCTCTGCGTATGTAACATAATTACCGCCATACTGATCGGTGGTACTCGCCTCAAAGTAATAAAGAGCGTTATCTATATTGATTTTTGTCCATCCCGACGGGGCATCCCAGTCGATCGGAGAGGGGTATGGATTTCCGATCAGGTTAAATCCCTGGCTGTATAAATTATTGTGATTAAAGAGAGTTACGGAGAGACTTCCATTGTTAACAACCCCTGTAACATCAAAAACAATCGGAGGATCGGTATCGCCGAAATTGACAGCATATCCCTGTGCAGGATTTAAAACTCCAGCGGGATCAATGTAGGTAACCCAGCCTGAAGTTGTACTGCTTTCATCATATGTGTAAAAAGCAGGAAAAGGATCGGCAAGTTTCATATTATCACTAAACTCGCTTACAGTAGCTGCCTGGAAAGGCGAACTTAAATATTTATACCCGAAACCTGAAAAAAGATACCTTTGCATAGTAACATTTCCGATTACCTCTCCCGTTCCGCTGCCATCGATGATCGCAGTCTGATATTCTGAAGAAAGGAGAGTGAGATTTCCGTTTGCATTAAATATTCCGTTGCATAAGAGGATCCCGCTTAATGACTGCCCTGGTGTGGTTATTGTAGTTGTGCTGCCCGGATCAACAATGATATTATTATAAGAAATTGGTGTTGTTCCGTTTAGCAGCTGGTTGTTTCCGGAAAAAACAATTGTACTGGTGTAATTAATCCAGGAACCGTTATTTGTAATATTTCCCTGAAGAATCATATTACCGGCGGATGCCAGCAAAATTGTCCCGGAGGAGATTGTAAGGCCCTGACCTGATCCGGACTGATTTAAAAGGAGAAGCAGGGCAGTTATTATTAAACTTCTTTCAAGATTTATTATTTTACTCTTCAGTATCATTTTATGTTTATAAATCCCGGGATCATTGTTTCATTGATTTAATAAACCATGAGGTCATTGTGTGTTAGTATACCACTGGACATCCTGGAATCTGATTATATCGCCACTTTGTGAGGAGGTAGTATACAATTCCAGATAGTCATTCTTCTTCATATCAGGGATATAAATAACTGTCGAAAACTGAAACGGCTGGTTAGCCGTTACTATGCGAAGGTCAGTCTCTCCGTACCGGGTCGCGGTAGCTCCGTTTTTGACAATTGCAATTGTAATGCGAACATTGCTATTATTTGATGTAATATTCCCGGTGATTATTGCCCAGGCATCGAGGAGATAATCAGTTTGATAAGTGATTCTGTTGTTATTTACAATCCACTTTGAGGTATAAAAGGATGTGGTGGTCCAGTTGGCCTTATAAAATGTTCCGGCGGTTGTTACGGTTGTTGTGGATACATTGTTATTAACATTTATTTTGCAATGCGGATTCTTATTCTCGGATCCTGCATTGTTATTCAGAAAAACATTTGCATCACGGCCGTCTGCGCGGGCGAAATCAAATCCGCTGAAGAAAGTTCCCTGGTTATTCCAGGCATTATTTGTAATAAAAATTGAGTTAAATGATGTGAATGTGGCAGGAGTATAAAGAACTCCGACATCACTTCCTGATACAGTATTATAAAAAGTGCAGTTCAAAATGGAGACAGTTTCAGATACACCCGACAAAAGGTTGATACCTTTTCCGCACTGCAGAAAATCAGATTCTGAAATTTTAAATGAACCTCCGATCTCCGTTCCGGAAGCTATTTCTATTCCTGCCCCGGGACAATCCTCAAAATCAACATCTAGGATCCATAGATCATTATTACTGGTAGAGACAATTGCCTTATTAAAGCCTGTGAAATAGGCATCTTTCACTTCATGATAGGTCCCGCTTCCCGTGAGATTCAGTGCATTATTTCCCGAGGCATTGGAATAAGCTTTAAAGGAAAGCATCTTAAAATAACATTCGGTCTGACAAATGAACATTGGGCTGCCCGAGACTCCTGAAGTAGCATCGATTTCTGTTTCACCGAAAGAAAGGCCCTGGAAAGTGACAGGATAGGGGAGGTTGATAGTTTGAGTTGCGTCAATCTGATGTGTTGCGCCACTAAGACGGACCACTGTCGGACCACTCATATGCAAATTCAGGAATTCAATTACCTCAGGTATGGTGGTAAAACTTCCGTTCGGGGAAACATCAAGCAGATTTTCAGTTCGTGTCTCCCTGTTCCTTGTGATCCAGTTGCCCTCCCAGGCAATGTAAGTTTGCCCACGCCAGCGGGTAAGACTGGTTTCTGCAATTCCATCAATAGTAGCACCTGAATTCCCTTCAATTGTCACAAGGTTAAGATGTGTACCAATATTTTTTACGGTAATGGACAAACCATTATCTGCGCTGGTAACTATGGGCAGGGTAAGTTTAATATCACCGGAAGCAAGGACCAGTGGCTCGGACTTTAATAAGGAGGCATCGGCCGATTTGGTGGCAGGAGTTTCGGACCCATTAAAATATACCCACTTACTCCCATTCCAATAGTAAAAGCCGTCAGGAACCGATCCTCCTGTACTGAAAACAAGCATTCCTGCAGGTACGGGATCAGTTAACGGGTCAGGCTGAATCAGGCTCACAAGTGATACCCTCGGAATCAATAATCCTCTGTTGAGGCTTTCAAGCTCCAGCAGCGAATTTGCATTCATTGTCATATCAACCCCATCAGTGATCTTAACTTGTGCAACGGATGTGACGGATAATCCATATAACAATAATGTTATAAGGGTCAGGGACATCTTATTTGAATTCATTTTACAGACAGTATTTAATTTTAATTATCCTGGCTTTCACTATAGATAATTTCCATCAAAAAAAACAGACCTGTCACCACTTCTGACAGTACACACTTTCAACTATTTTGCAGTTTAATAAGTTTGATATGCTTTATGTTACTTTCAAAGCATCTGGGTGAATGCATTTCTGCAAAACTACTATATCAAATGCAAAACAGACAGAGAGTTACAACGTTCTGAGAAACAAAATTGAGATTTTAAAAATAAGTACTTAAAAACATCTTATAATCCTTGCCGAAATAATTTAATCCGGGTTTACGATCTTCTCAGGATCTCCACCATAAATTTTCCTGGGAATTTCTAAAACTTTTAAATAAAAAATTTTCTGGTAGGATTTTATTCAATAATATGAGAGTCAGTTATCATAAATAAAACTTTTATTTCTTCTTATTTTTTTATTGATTTCCGATACTCATATTCAATAAATAATGCCATTGACAATAAATGAAAAGTCTTAATCATAGAATTTTGCCACCCTTAATCAGCTGACAGAGCAAAACAATAGACTATCCCATGTAGCTTTCAACCTTGAGGATGAAATGAAATCCTGATTAGTCGCTCCTTCAATGAAGGCTGGTTTCTTTACCTCATTATATTCTTTTAAGCAGAATGGACAACCGACCGGACTTTTAAAATACCCACTTCCTTTTTTAGCTGCTTCTTGCGACGAACCAAAAACTCCAAGGAGGATCCTTTTTTCCGGCTCAGGCAAAAACGGGCACCCCTGCCTGTGAACAGTATGACTACCGCTGATACGCGGACTTGTGCTAATAAAATATTCTTCAGTCATCTTCTGAAATAGAATTAGTATTCAGTTAGGTTTAAAATCACGTTCATCCCGGATTGAACAAACATCAAAAGAGCTTTCATACTGGACTGTTTTATAGGAATAATTCCTGGTTTGTTACCCGCCGGTTGACTTTTAATGATTTAAGAATTGACCGACCCTCGATCCTGAAACGACTTCTCTTTTGCCCCGAGTTTTATTTCAACTTTTATAATCATTTGTCTGATAATGCTTTAATCTTTCATTAAGAATTTTTAACAGAAATATTATTACAAAAAGGGTAACAATCCGACTCTTATTAAAATAAAACTGCAAAACTTAATCTTAAAATTTAAAACCATGAAAAAAGTAGACACAACAGCAACAACAAAAAGAGATTTTGATGAGGTGATTTCAAAATTCTCAAAAAATGAAATACTTGATCTGCGTGCAATGAGCCATGTAAGGGGCGGCGATGGTGATGGTGGTGGCGACATTATTATTATTCCAAAAAAAGAGGGATAGTTAGTGAAATTTCCCAGAAAATGGGGCTCTTGAAAGACCCCATTTTTCCAAGTTTTTTTAGCATTATTCCTGATTTTTTTCGGAAATTGTTACCTTATTCTTTCGGATTATATGTCCAGATTGAAAAAGGTTTTCATACTCTTTATTTTTCTGTCGGATTGTCTTTCAGTCAGCCATTTAATGGCCCAACAAGACGACATAGATAATCTGTTTGTTAAGCTTAATGACTCATACAATTCTGGAGATTTTATCACCGCTGAAAGATGCATGCTGACAGTTCTGGATTCCAAAATTAAGTTACCTGGGAGATATATAGCTGCAGCCTATAATAATCTTGGTATAATTAAAAAGAACCTTGGTCTATACACGGAAGCCCTTGACTATTTTGACAAGGCTGAAAACCTGACATTAAATAAAAAAGAGAATATTGAGGACCTGGCTTCTATTTATAATAATAAATCCAGGATCTATACCTTCCGCAGATCATATCCCACTGCGATCGAATTCCTTGAGAAGGCAATAAGGATATATCAAAGTCTTGAAAACCCGGATAAACTGATTTTGCAAAACCTTTCTACTGCATATTTAAATCTTGGAATAATAAACTATGAAATGCGGGATTATAATTCAGCTCTGGAAAACCTGGAAAAAAGCGCCCGTTTAAAGCTAAACAATAATTTACGAGAAACTGAACTGACTTTTTTAAACCTGGCCAAAACTTATGTACAGACTGGCAATTTAGAAAAGGCCGAAGATTATTTTAAGAGGTCTTTGACCACGATGAATAATAAATTTGGCGGGAATTATTACAGGATTTCCGAGGTCTGTTTTGATTATGGTCTTTTTCTTCGTTCCGTGGGAAGAAATGTCGAAGCCCTTGAAGTTAATGTTAAAGCATTATCAATCTGTCTGAAGAACTATGGAGACAAACATCCTCTTGTTGCACTAGCTTATAAGCATTTGGGCGATTATTATATGACTCTTGCTGAATATGGGATAGCATTGGATTACTATCAGAAATCTCTCATCGCTGTTGTAAATGGTTTCAACAGTAGTGATATCTATTCAAATCCCTCAGTCGATTCCTCTCTTTTCGATATCCGGCTTCTCGAAAACCTTAAAAGTAAAGCCCGTGCTCTTGAACTCCTTGCAAATGAACAGAATGACATTACTTTAAAACTCAAAACAACAAATAAAAGTCTCGAAACAATTGAGCTTGTCCTTAACCTTATCGACAACATAAGAAATAATTATCTTACTGAAGAGAGCCGTATATATCTGTCTGAGAACGAGAAAGAAACCTATCTTTTTGCCGTTCACGTTGCCAGTACATTATATGCACTGACCGGTGACATTGCTGTGAAAGAGAAAATATACATCATCGCCCAGAAAGCCAAATCTGCTGTGCTCCGGAATGAGATCGCTGAAAATGATTTTCTGTTTTCAGCTGCCATCCACGACACTACACGAGAAAAGCAGAACAGACTCTCAGGCAATATTGCAGCTTATAACAATCTGATAATTGAGGAATCCCGAAAAACCAGTCCTGATAGCAGCAAGATATCTCTATGGAAAGATGCCCTTTTTGATATGAACCGTGAAAAGGAAAAATTATCAGATCAGATAAACAGGGAGTTACCGCAGTATAGCGATCTTATCCGGAAAATCGAACCTGTCCCGCTGACCAAAATACAAAAACATCTTCACCGGGATGAAACAATAGTTGATTACCTGCTTTCAAATAAGTATAATGAGGGGAAAAGGGAACTTTATACCCTGGTTATTACCAGGGATGATTTTGAATTCCGGGAGACCAGTCTGGATTCTCTTTTTTCAAAAAATTCCGGGATAATCAGAAATTCCTTTAACCATCCTTCGGGTAATAACTTCGTTAAGCTTACAGGCGCTCTGGCTTATATGTATAAAAACCTGCTGAAGCCGGTCCGTGATATTATTGCTGGTAATAAGCTCATTATAATTCCTGATGAAGAGATAGCCTGGCTGCCATTTGATGCATTGCTGGTAAAAGAGTCAGGACCGGATCAGACAGATTATGAAGGACTTCAATACCTTATTTATGATTATTCGATCTCATATTCCTACTTTTCATCACTTAGATTTAATAATAGCTTACTGAGACAGGAAGGGAAGGAGGTAATCTCCTTTGCCCCCTATTATGGTTTAACCGGCGAAAACGGACTTGTTCCAGACTCGCTTCTGGGAGCAGTTAACGAATTAACATCAGTTTACAAGTGGTTCAGGGGAAAAAGTTTTACCGGAGAATCTGCAACAGAGACCAGTTTCAAGCTTTCAATGAAGGAACCTGCCATATTTCACCTTGCAATGCACTCCATATCTGATTCCACGAATTCGAAATACTCTTACCTTTTATTCGATACTCACAGCGATTCCCTTCAAGATGGAAGGCTCTATAACTATGAGATCAGTCTTTCAAGGCTGAAATCACCGATGGTTGTATTGAGCGCCTGTAACTCGGGTTCAGGTACTCTTTACCATGGCGAGGGATTGATGAGTCTTGCCCGCGGATTTATTCTTGCCGGCGCTTCTTCGGTGATAATGACTTCCTGGGAAGTCAATGATGAAATAAGTGCGGATATTATTTCAGGTTTTTATCAATCCCTGGCGTCCGGTAAAAGTAAGGATGTTGCTCTCCGTCATGCAAAACTGAAATACCTGAAGGGATCTTCCCCTGCTTATTTCTATCCATATTACTGGGCAGCCTATGAAGTACAGGGGATTACTGCACCAATAAAGCATAAATATATTGGAGCGGGGCTGATTACTTGTACCCTTGTACTACTAGCTGTTGTAGTTTTGATCCTCTATCTGAGGAGGCGCAGGATCTTTTCAGAACGGTTGCTGTAAAAACCGGGTGACCGGGCAAGAAGTTCAAAACATTCAGAAGCTTTAATCTTATTACCTGATTTAATATAAGCAAATCCGAGATACCAGGTTGCCTCTTTGGTATAAGTACTCTTCTGGTTTACGACTCCGCGAAGCAGATCAATTGCTTTGTTATAATTTCCAAGTTCTATCTCAGTTACACCCAGGAAAAAACCAGCAGATAGCGATTCTGTCGAGTAATGCATTGCATCAGAAAATCCGGAAGCTGCAGCCTGATAATCACCTGATTTATAGCTGGCAACTGCTCTTGTAAAGGTTTCGCTCTCACTGTTACCCGTGCTTCGTGTTATTAAAGAAGCTGCCTCGAATGGTTTATAATACTTACTGAATATCCTTTGTGGATCATTAGAAGGAAGAAGTGACCTTATCAGGAAAACAGCGGCTATAAGAGCGGCAGCTGTCAATGAAATAAACCGGGTAATCAGCGATTTGCTTAAGCCCCTCTTCTTCCAGTCATCTGATCTTAATAAAACTCTTTTCTCCTCCTTCTCAAGGGAGCCTGTAATGAAATTCTGGATTTCATCCGCTTCAGGATCTTTACTGCCTTTCCTCTGTTTCCTATTGTGCCACTCTTTAACCCACTCCAAGGAGATATCATTTATGTTGCTTTGGATTATCTCATGTTTTATCTGACCAATCTCACTTTTTAACCTCTCTTCCGGTGTTTCTTCCGCAAGGCTGTCGCGGATGAATTTTTCATTGTCCTTATTCTGTACACTGTTTTTCTGATAATCTGAAATCATCACGTTAACTTCATCGTTTGTGGCGGTGTAAGCAGTATCACTTTTCACATCCTCAATATCGTACACCCCTTTCATAAAATCACTTATCATTCCAAACAGGGCAGAATCCACAGGAGACAGAAGCATCTCAAAATCAGGATCATCCCATGAATTATTCATCGGACTGGTCCCCTGTTTTTCTCTGTTATAACTGTTTTTCCCGTCCGTTATCTTCATACTTCCTGGTTTCCTTTGCAATCCATCCCTACTCTGCTTTGTACTCTGTGCCCTAGTACACAACCCTATTTGCTACAATTCCCGATTTAACTATCCTCTTATATTCCGGATGATCCTTCACCTTCTCTGTCAGCTCTGCCTGTGCCTCGCATTTTTTCTTCCTTACATAACCGTAGGAATATCCAAGCCTGTCGGCTATCTCCTGTGGCGACACTTCCTCCCAGTAGAGCTTAAGGATGTTTTTACCGACAGGATCAAGTGTATTGAATACACTTAAGAATATTTCCCTGCACAAGTTATTATCCATCACTTCGGTGAAATCCTTATCGTCTTCAGGTTCAGTTCTACGGGCAAAGTAATTTACTGCTGCCTGACGTTTCGCAATAATTGATTTCCAGAGGTTTTCGCACACGCAGTAAAGGAATGTCTTGAATTTACATGTTAATGCGAACTCCTTATTATCAATCTTTTCAAGCATTATCATAAGACCTTCCTGGAAAATATCCTTTGCATCTTCTTGACTTCCGCCAAGCTGAGTGACCATAAGCCGTATCATGGGCAGGTATCTATCCGACAGATAATGCACCACATAACTCTGGCGGTTACGCAGGCATTCAATGATCTCAATATCAGTGTATTCTTTCACAGTAAATGTAACTTCTGCCGGAGCAATAATATTGTTCAAATGTAATTTTTTTTTTAAGATAGTTAAAAAAAGTTATTCACAGTATGGCTACAGTTTTTAGAGAGCCGCCCGTAGAGAAATCTTGTTGAGAACGCTTTGAAGTTCACATCTGAGTGCAGGGGAAGATAGTATCCTCAGCAGGATGGTGATTTAGATGCGCACTAGGGATAGATAAAATTATGTTTAGGCTTCTAACCCGAACAATAAAGTAGTTCAGCACTATTCACGACACACGACACACGACTCACGGTTTTGCCCTTGTTTTACATCGATTACCCTGTGCTGCTTTAAGACTAAATATAGTGTTAATAACAAATATCTCAGGTTGAAAAGGTAAATTTTCTGATGTCAGATTTTGAACTTATTTTGATTTAAAAATATGACATATCACTTTGATTCTGCACCAAACGCGCAATTAAGAGATTACGTATCCTAATCAAAATCAGGGTCTGTCTTCTATAAATTACAAAATATTTTAAGATAAAATATTGCTAAAGCTGCATCAAAAGCAGAGTTTTTCCGTTATACTATTCGCAATCATTCATTAATTATGATATTATTTCATAAAATACATAAAATAAGCGTATTAATTATAATAATAATTGTCCATTCGACTCTTGACATTATTGGACAACCCCTGAGTCTTAGTCTTATAGTAATAGATCCCCTGGTGGAAAATGAGATCAGGGGTATTGCAAACAATTACCAGGGGCAAAAAGTGATTACTTTACCCGATGAGGGTAATCCCCTAAAGCTCATCGCGAAGGAACTTAAGGAATCAAATTATGACGAGATTCATCTTTTTTTACTAACAAAACAGGGATCGATAATATTCGATGAAATAAATATTATTCCTGAAAACATCCAGGATTTTTCAGGGGACTTCAGTGAATGGAAGAGTATAACTAAACCCGAATTTAAAATTGTAATACACTCTGAGAATCTGACGTCGGGGCAGGAAGGATTATTCCTTGTCAAAAAAATCACTGAGTTTACAGGTAGAGAAGTGATCGTTAAAAAATAACAGGGAATATTTGCAGAAATGAAATACGGATATGCGATATTGTTTTTTCTGTTTCTTTCAAGCTATGCCGTCAAAGGTCAGCCTCCTGAAATAATCTATCCCGGAACAGTTGTCTATGAAGGCTATTATGATGACCGTTCCTGGGGTCCCTTAAATCTTGGGTTTAATTTTACTTTCTTCGGGAACATATACAATCGTTTTTACGTTACATCAAACGGACTGGTAATATTTGGTTCGGGCTCCAATGACTACACGGAAGATCCCATTCCTTTCTCTTCATCGCCAAATAACCTAATTGCTGCTTTCTGGGATGATATAGTTATAAATCCTTCAGGAAAAATACTCTATACAACAATAGGTGCATCGCCTAACAAGAAATGTATTATCCAGTGGACCAATATGGGTTTCTATGCCAGCACTGTGCTTATGGGTACTTTCTCAGTAATTCTATATGAGGGTTCAAATAATATACAGATTCAATACAGAAGCATCATTGACAACACATCTGCACGATCGCATGGAAGTTCTGCTTCAATCGGGATTGAAAACTCAAATGGAACTTCAGGAATTCAATATGCATACCATAATTCCACAGCAATATCATCTGAACAAGCAATATTATTTCATCCGTCCGGTTCAACCTATATAATGAATTCTTCAGCTGTATATGATGGGGTATATCTGACCAAAAATATCAGTCTGCCTGAGCCCGGAATACCGAAGCTGGTAAATCCGGCAAATAATGGTATCATAGGAACATCACAGGAGTTTGAATGGACAAGCTCAAGCAATGTGAGTTATTATACTTTGAAAATATCAACCAACTCTGATATTAGTGGGTCGTTTGATTATAATACAGGAACAAGCACAACTTACGATATTTCTGGCCTTGCCCTTAATACAACTTATTACTGGGCGGTTTTTGCGACAAATTCCACAGGGACCACATGGTCGGAGATCTATCGATTTACAACAAGTTCGTCTCCTCCACTTTCAGCAGTTCCCCAGACAATCTGGACAGATCAGGGGGAAGAGAGTGTGATAAGGCTTCAATACAATGGTGGTGATGAAAGCACAAAGACTGCAGGAATAATTACCCTGCCTTCGCAAGGATCTCTTTATCAATACAATAATGGCATAAAAGGCAGTCAGATAACCTCTTTACCTTCCACGCTGACCGATCCGGATCTGAATTTGATTTATGTTGCCGATGGGGCAGCCGGTAACGGTGCTGGAAATTTTAGGTTTTATGTTCACGATAACACTGGCGATTCTCCTGCAGCGACAATTACAATAAATGTCAGTCCTCCGGGAATCCCTAATTTTTTGCTTGCTGCCAAAAGCGGCAACATAGAAATACAATTCGATAAACCCATGGATGATCCGACAGGAAAAGAGGATCAGTTTATAGTTACTGTAAACGGGACACCTGTAATTATCAGTGCTGTTTCATTAAAACCGGGTGATCCTTATAGTATTATAGTGACACTTAACACACCCCTTACAGGAAGTGAAACCGTTCTTATTTCTTATACCCAGGGGGATGTGAAATCCGAATCGGGTGGATTACTGCCATCGTTTGTTGACCAGCCGGTAAATTTCATTTTACAGACAGTCTCATTTACTGCACTACCTTTAATGACTTACGGCGATCCACCTGTTTCACTTATTGCCACCGCATCAAGCGGTTTACCTGTTACCTTTACAAGTTCAAATTCCAGTGTAGCGACTATCAGCGGAAATATACTCACTGCAAATTCAACAGGGACAGCTGATATCACTGCAATGCAGAGCGGGAACGGAACTTATGCTCCTGCCAGATATATCAGAACTCTGATTGTGAACCAGGCTGATCAGACAATTACATTTCCGGCTCCAGGCACAAAAACGTACGGGAATCCAGATTTCAATCTGGATGCAACAGCCTCTTCAGGATTATTAGTCTCTTATGCGAGCGATAACCCGGCCGTCGCAACAATTTCAGGAGCAACTGTACATATAACAGGTGCCGGAACAGCTGTAATCACAGCTTCACAAGCAGGTAATAATCTTTACTATTCGGCTATTGATGTAACTACCAATCTTACTGTGAATAAGGCGGATCAGACAATTACCTTCGACACACTCGTTCCCAGAACTTATGGTGATCCGGATTTTAATGTACCTGCATCAGCAAGTTCTTACCTTAACATAACATTTACATCTGAGAATACCAATGTTGCTGTTATAACAGGAGGTCTCATTCACATAGTAAATGCCGGTACTACAATAATAAAAGCATCACAATCGGGTAATCAGAACTATAACCCGGCTCCTGATGTAACTCAGACACTCACCATAAACAAAGCCATCCAGGTAATTACATTCCCGGCAATTGACCCTGTTGTATATGGAGTTACCAGTTTCAATGCCGGTGCTTCATCAACCTCAGGGCTGACAGTCACTTACAGCAGTGATAATACTTCGGTTGCTGAAATAATTAATGGTAAGATCAATGTCAGGAGCGCCGGCAGTTCCAATATCACTGCCAGCCAGGCAGGAGACAATAATTTCAGTCCTGCCGAAGATAAAGTTGTAAATTTTACGGTGACCAAAGCTCATCTGACCATAACTGCCGACAATAAATCGAAGCCTTACCTTTCTGAAAACCCGGTGCTTACCTTTACCTGCTCAGGATTCGTCTATGGTGAAACAGTTGCAGTTCTGGATGCACCTCCTTTGGCAAGCACCACTGCTTCATCAGATTCCCCGGCAGGTGATTACGTTATTACAATTTCTGGCGGGGATGATAACTGTTATGATATAACTTATGTTACAGGAATCATGTCTATAACAATGATTCCCCAGACAATAACATTTATCTCTTATCCTGACAAACTCCTTGTTAATGAAAACTTTGAACTTGTGGCATCAGCTACATCAGGACTTCCGGTCTCCTTTGAAAGCAAAGACCCGGAAGTAGCCCGGGTAAACGGATCAGTGCTAACAGGATTATCGCGCGGAAATGCAAACATAAGAGCCTATCAGCAGGGTAATGAAAATTATTATGCAGCAGAGGATGAGATTACGATTGAGGTGGTATCGACACATGAAAACATTATGTACCTCTTTACTCCAAATAATGACGGTTTTAATGATGTATGGGAGATACCTGAACTGGATTCTTATGGGAAATGCGAAGTAAAGGTATATAACAGGTGGGGGAAGCTGGTTTTTTCGTCAACCGAATACCATAATGAATGGGATGGTAAGTCAAATGGAGTTGACCTCCCTTCGGCAGCTTATTATTTCATTGTAAAATCAGAAACGGAAGGAACAATTACCGGAACTGTGAATATTGTAAGATAAGAAGTGAAAATTGAATCATGAAAAAGTCAATATTTGTCTTAATATCAATTCTCTATAATGGGATTCTTAATGCCCAGCAGATGCCTGTATCGGAGAATTATTTCATGGATAAGTATTCACTTTCATCATCTTATGCGGGGCATTCCAGTCCGGGCAGCTTCTTTACAAGCTTCAGATCGGACTGGACCGGGATCGTTGGCGGACCAAAAACCCTGAGGTTATCTTATAGTGACATGCTTATGACAAATGCAGGATGGGGCGGAAAGATCATTTATGACAAGGCTGGCATCTTCGATCAACTGTATGTAATGGGGACATATTCCTATAGCCTTACAATAGTGGATGAACATAAATTACTTCTGGCTCTTTCAGCAGGTATTTATCACAATAAAATCAATTTCACTGATTACTACAACAACCCTAATTATAATATTGATCCTGTAATGATCCAGCAGGATGTATCATCAAAAGTTAAATTCATGTCCGACTTTTCAGCTCTTTACCTGTTCAAAGGGATTGAAGCGGGTATTATGTTCGCCAATATTAATTTCGGAGATGCAAAATACAATGAAGTTGATGTAACATACAAGCCTTTTGTCAATTATCAGTTGCACGCTGCGTATTCCTGGCAGATAAACGACCGTTGGAATATTAATCCTCTTGCATATTTCAGGGGAGGGAAATTCATTTCAAGTCAGATCGGTATAGCTTCAATGGTTAAGTATCAGAACAAAATCTGGGGCAGTCTCTCGTTCAGAGATCCAGGAATCTGGGGTTTTGGATTTGGTGCAAAAATTGCAAAAGGAATAGAATTCTCATACAACTTCAATTTTGCCTCATCGGTAGCACTTAATATTTACAATAACCACGAGATTTCAATCGGGGTAAATATAAAAGATCTGGTTAAAAAAACTGAGTAATCCTTGTAAACCTGTTCCGGTTTTACAGTTAACCCTAACTGATAATTAAAAACGAGCAAAACTCAAGGCAGTGAGTTTAACTTATTTGTTCAATTTGTTCTTCCTACTAAAGTCCCAAAATGTATAGGTGTACTTCAGCATGACAGATCTTGAACTGTAAACAGGAAGGTTTGGCACTTCATGGGTCAGATCGGTATTCCGTCCTTCATCAAAGACAAGGTACAGATCATTGCCTTCTTTGGGATTATATCTTAATCTTAAATTAGTTATTATGCCATGAAGCGCTGTGTTATATTGAATAAAAGCATTGAATGATAATTTTGTATTCAGCATGTATAGAGCCTTTAAGCCTACAATATGATTTGTCAGTTCCTCTCCCCTCGACTTGAACCTGACATAATCAATGCTGTATGTTCCGCCAATCTCAAAGTGCTTTGAGATACCCCACGTAGGCTGAAATCGCGCAGAAATACGTAATCCGTCAAAATACTGGCCTGTTTCAGTCATAAATATTGTGTAGAGTGACTTTGACATAGGAGTTACAATCTGGCCCATAAAATTGGCATATTCATACCGTCCTGGAGGAACATGAAGCTCATCTTCAGCCAATTCAAGACTATCCCTCATATTCTCAATATTGTAAACTACATTCATACTTCCCTGCCATTGGTTCTTAGCCTGGAATGTCCACCCTGTAAAATTGGTTATGCTCATCAGTGAGCCATCATCAATATATGTTCTGTACATCAATCTGGTTCCTATGGAGTGACTGAACAGCCTGGACTTTTCCCCTGGTAGCCAGCCATACCCTAAATTTCCACGGATAACTGCGTAATCGTCCATCATTTCAAAACCTATTCCCGGGTTGAAATGAATCCCAGACTGTGNATAGCCGGCTCCATACATAAGTCCTTTATTTGCCCGTCTTTCCCATGTTGTCATCAGCAGGGTCGGTTCATTAAGAGAATGATTTGATATACTGTCTTCGAAAGACTGGCACCACCTGAATTCAAGATAATCATCACCAAATAGCCTGAAAATACCGTCAAGACCATACGCTAAGTTGTAAGATCCATCTGTTCCAAGCCGGCTGGTAGCCATAGTCCCGATATAACTATTCTCATTGAAAACACGTCTCCTGAACCTTAAGGCTCCGAAATTTTCTGAGGGCATTGCAAATTCCGAGTCTCCTGATGATCCTTCACTCTTCAGCGGGGCCGTTTGCATGTCCAGAAAACCAACATCCCAATTCCCAACTCTGCCGGTTATTCTTGCACCTCCGTAAATCCTGACATGTTCAGGATTCTCTTCATCTTCGCTTAAACCTATGCGACGGCTGTAAAACAGATTACTGTTTCCTCCAAGTGAAAAATCGAAAATGCTTGCACGTTCAAGGAAAAAGAGTCGTTTTTCAGGAAAATATAGCGAAAACCTCGTAAGATTAAGCTGCTGATCATCGGCTTCAACCTGAGCAAAATCAGTATTGGCAGTAAGATCCATTATCAATCCTTTTGATAAACCGTATTTAAGATCTAATCCGGCTTCAAAAACCGGTTTGTTCGATTTCAAATATTCCGTTTCTGTCTCGTTAAGTTCATAGGTACTCTCATAACCTCCAAGTATATAAGGAGTTATGTAAAGCGGTTTGTCAGGTTTTAATTCTTGAAACAAAATCTCTTCCGCCTGTGAAGGTTTCATCATAGAGTTCGGACCCCAGTTTGGTGGAATTGCCGGATAAATATCTATTTCATTTCTGGCCGCCATCCATCTCCACACTATCATTCCCATTCTAACTTCTCCATTTTTCGGTTGAAAACGCAGAGTAGACACAGGGATCCGGATTTCAGCTGTCCATCCGTTTATGTCTTTTTTTGTTAATACATCCCAGAAAGTATTCCAGTTGATATTCATTGGTTGCTGGTCAGGCATATAGGTAAAGGCATCCCTCTGGATATTTGCATCAAACCTCAATCCATCAGGAGTAGTAAAAAAAGCCATCCCGTTTTCTTTGTCATTGAAAGTGTCAAGAATAATCCCCAACCAGTCGCTGCTCATTCCCATATAATCACGTTTCAAACTCACCGATCTCATCATTGAAGGATCCTCAAACTTAAGTCTGGCACCAATATACAGGTAGTTACTGTCATAGCTTACCCTGATATCCGCTTGCTCGGTAGGTTCTTTACCAAAAACAGGTGAATGCATTATCAGGTTTATCGGATTAATTTCGTTCCAGGCTTCTTCATCGGGAATGCCGTCAAATACCACCGGCATTGAAAACTTATGAATAGTAAGAAGTGCTTTGGACTGGATGATTGAATCAGACTGACAATAAACCGAAAATCCCCTTAAAAAGATAAATACGACAGAGATAAGACAGAGCCTGACCATAAATTACTTATCGGTTTTTCAGGACATAAAAATAGAATATTAATCTTCAGGTTACTTTTTATCTGCAAATTAAAATTATCAATATTCAAGAATTTGTCCGTCAGCGACAAGTTGTTTTTTGATAACTTCATATGAAAGATCATGAATGTTCTTCCCGGATTTCAAAGCCAGTGAAGCTATTGTTCCCGCACTCTGGCCCAGTATCATGAAAACTGGCTCCATCCTGATCGATCCAAATGCAATATGAGAACATGATACACAAACAGGAATCATCACATTGCTGGCTTGCTCCTTTACAGGCATTATTGAACCGAGGTCGATCTGATATGGCTTTGGGGCTGCAACACCTATATCTCCTTCATTCTGAACATACCCTTCTGAAGTAACATATCTCTGAACATTATGGGAATCCATTGTGTAAGAACCCATGCCAATTGATTCAGGCACACTTCTTTTGCAAAGTACATCATTTTCAGTCATCACATATTTTCCGAGCATCCGCCTTGCTTCCCTTACATAGATATTGTAGGGCCAGTATCCATTATCAGTGAATTCGTCACCTGAATATCCCCATTTATTCATTGTGTCACGTACCCAGGAAGGCAGACGGAGATCCGTTGACATGAAATAAAGCAGTCCCTTCTGATAAGTCACATGTTCCTGAATAATCTCTTTTCTTCGTTCATAAGAAGCTTCCGGGTAATCCCAGTTCATTCCAATATTATCATAGCTGAAGGGTCCGTGGTTATTAACATCAGTCTTCATATTCGGAATAGCGTCATATTTTGCAAAGAATTCATCCCATCTTGTAGCGGATAACCTTACAAGAAGCTCATATTGAGTACTGTCATACACTTCGGGTTTCGTTATCGGAATCCTGTTATCAGAATTTTGAGTCAGACAAAGCCGGAAGCAATAGGCCTGGATCTTATTGTCTCCCGTACCATTCTCCCCTGGCTTCTCTGAAGAAATACGCGGAAGAAGCCCGCTTGACGGATCACCCGGTATTTTATATGGATCTATTTTATCTTTGAAATAGTGTCCGTGATGATACACTCCTGCCTGTACACCATTCCAGGTTTCGTTATAAAGGTTGTTGTCTTCTCTTCCAACAGTATAACTGACACCGGCAGAAGCCATCAGATCGCCCTCATATGTTGCGTCGATATAAATATTGCCTTTATAAACCTTCCCGCTCAAAGTTCTTATTGAAATTATTTTTTCATCTTTTTTAATAACTCCATTTTCCCTGTTAAGCCATTCATCCCTGAAAACAGTAATGTGGTTCTCTTTTATAAGCGTTTCAAAAGCCGCTTCAGCAACATGAGGCTCAAAGATCCACATGGTTCGTTTTTCCCCGTCGATTGCAGGATTTCCCTGACCTCTGTTACCGTATTCTGAACGCTTCTGCCATTTCCATGATTCCGGTTTTTCATAATGCTGATAAATCAGCTGATAAAACTCACGGGCAATTCCCCCTATCACCTCTTTGTTTCCTGTATCTGTAAAACCCAGACCGGAGGATGACATGCCCCCGAGGTGCTTATCAGGTGACACGATTATCACCGATTTCCCCATTCTATGGACCTGCACTGCTGCTGTTACAGCTGCCGAAGTACCGCCATAAACTATTACATCAGCTTTGTAA
>WSSedA1B3DRAFT_1000101_pt1 | contig 22833 bp, 20 predicted proteins | sample WetSurSiteA1Bulk_FD_9468 | JGI IMG/M metagenome (IMG submission 9468)
CTGATAAAAATCGTAGGTAATCCTCATCGGGCCCATTGTGTGAGAGCTTGAAGGACCGGGGCCCATTTTATAAAACTCGCTCAGGACCGTAAGTATCGGTCCTTTGGGTACGGTAACAATCTGGGATCCGCTCAAAACTGCTGCAGCCGAGTCAGTTTTACTTACGGTTTCAGCCACAGGTGTTAGTTTGGATCTGTTACAACCGGCAAGAAACATCCCGGCAGATGCTGCAAGAATGGTATGCCCAAAATTACGCCTGGATAGCAGGTGTGGATTATCAGCTTTGGTAATCCCGGAACCGCAAGTGCTGCAAGTGTTTGAAGTACACTTAATGCAACCATCTTCAGTATAGATGATTGGGTTGGTTGATTTTTTCATAATTTATTTCTCCTTTACTATTTTTTACGGATATTTAGCTAATTACAGGATATTCTGGATAAGAATTGATTCTGGAACTGAATCAAAATTGATTTTACAGAGACTGATTGTATGAAGAAATAACTGCATACTTCAGCAGATTTAATATTATGTTATCAAATGTAAGCTAAGATTTCAATTAAATTTAAACGCCTCCGTCCATAGAATAACCACAGGTACTTCAGGTTCGTATCGATTCTAATCTAATTGTATTTGAGTCCCTGCAGGAACTTTTGGATTTTCAAGAACAATCCTTTAAATAGATTGTTAGTATTCCTGCGGGTCAAACCTCAGAACTGGAAAATTTAGTCCCAGAAACCCGGATGTTACGGTTAAGAACCAAAAAATTAATTATTATAATTAATTATCTGCAGGATGAATTTCAACGAACCAGAACCCGGAATCAATAATATGCAGATCAGTCAGAGGACTTCAGTGCCTGATAACATTGTCGAGTCTTTTAAAAAAGAATTATCATTCAGGAAGGCAATTGAAAATTCTATTCCCAGCGGTGTTGCTGTAATCGATGAAAAGGGAAGACAGGTTTATGTCAATCAATCATTCTGCAAAATGTTTGGCTGGAACGAAGACGAACTATTGGACAAGGAGCCTCCTTATGCATATTGGTCAATGCAGGACATTGAAAACATTGAAAGTGCTTTCCGGCTGACTCTGAATAATAGCGCACCGAGAGAAGGCTTTGATCTGATATTTACTCATAAAAACGGAACATTGATTCCCGTAAATGTTATCATTTCACCTTTTCGTCAGGAAAAAAGCGGAACCTTTTATTTAGCCAATGTTATTGATATCACTGAACGCAAGAAATCAGAGGAAGCGTTAAAAAAATCCCAGTTATTTCTGGAGTCCAGTATAGAGAGCCAGAAAGACACGATAATTTTTTCCGTTGATAAGGATTACAATTATCTGTATTTCAATAAAGCCCATCGTGATGCCATGCTTTTTGCCTATAATAAGGATATCAAGACAGAAATGAATTTTTTGGATTATATTTCTTCGAATGATGATAAAAAGCTGCTAAAGGATAATGTCGACCGTGCACTACAAGGAGAGACCCATTCGATTATACAAACTTTTGGCAAAGTTAATCAAGCATATTATGAAGTTTTTTTTAATCCAATCGCGAATGAGACAGGCGAGATTATTGCTTGCTCAGTGTTAGCCCGCAATATTGCTGAGCGAATGCAAGCAGAGCAATCACTTAAAGACAGTGAAATTAAATTTAAGGAAATAATTAACCAGATTAATGATGCGATAATTGTATTCGACGATAAGGGGAAAATTATTATTTGGAACAGAGGTGCTGAGCAGATTTACGGATTGAAAGCAAAAGACGTCCTGGATAACAACATTCTTGAAATCCAGATTCAACTTACGCCACCTCCATTTAATGACAGATCTGTCATTGAAAAAGCAATTGATGGTATTATTACACAGAAAACGCCTGAAATTTTCAATCAGATTATTGACAGTGAAATCATCAGATCAGATTCACGGAAATTGCGAAATATTCAAAGCATGGTCTTTCCTATAAAATTAAACGGGGATCATTTGTTCTGTTCTGTCACCAGAGATATAACAGAAATTAAGAGATATGAAAAGGAACTACTCCGGATAAGTTCTGAAAAGGATAAATTCTACTCCATCATTGCCCAATACCTTTATACTCCGTTCAATGTGTTCAACAATTTTTCGAAGCTGATGGCTGAGGAACTCGATAGCCTTCCAATTAAAGAGATTCAGAAAATGGCAGGTATGATGAGCAAATCAGCCAGTAACCTTTATGGCCTTCTCGATAATCTGCTTCAATGGACAAGAATGAATCAGGGGAAAACTCCTTTCGAGCCGCATAAAATGAGCTTAAAAAAAGTCTGCCAGGATGCAGTCTCAGTTCTCAAACCGGATGACGGATCAAAAGACTTCAAAATCAATTATTTCGTTGATGAACAGATAGTTGTTTTCGCTGATATTTTTATGCTGAAAACAATCCTGAGAAATCTTGTTTCCTGTGTTTTAAAATTCTCAGATAATGACGTACATATTGACATTTTCGCCCGGCAAACGACTGAACAGGTTGTGATTTCAGTCCTGGATAGCAATAACGGGATCAGTTCTGAGCATTTGACAAATCTGTTTGATAATTCGCAGATACATTCCGTCATTGGCGCTGCAGAAGAAAAAGGGATAACTTTAGGCCTGTTATTGTGCAAAGAATTTGTAGAAAAACATGGTGGTAAAATCTGGTTGGAAAGCAAAAATGACAAGGGAGCTGAATTCAAATTTACCCTGCCTTTAATTTCAGGAAAAGAATAGTTTTTGTACTCTCATATTCAAACCATCATATTATCGTTATAATTGTACTGTAATTTTTTAATGTTATCTGGTTTTGGATGAGAGCCAAGATTAGGTCTTATTTTATTTTTCTTCTTATAATGGCATCATTTCTGGATGGATGCTCTAAGGAGAATTATGAGGTTACAGATCCTGAAAAAGAAGTCTTTAATTTCACCGTTACTGATTCTCAGCGGGAGTATATAAATTCCAGTCGTGGTGAACAATATGAAATAACCGACCCAATCCCGGAATTAATATTTGCAGGCAACACTTATACAATCAACCGGTTTGAAATACGTGGTGAGAATACCCTTAATTTCAGTCGCAAGGGTTTTGGTGTGAATATGAAAGAAAAACTTACTCTTTTCAATTCTGAAGATCAGAAAGAAAGAAAATATGAGGAATTCAAATTGCTGGCAATGGTTTACGATTATACGTATATCGAAAATAGCACGGCAGTTGGCTTGTTTAAAGAAGTTGACTTATGGCCGGTTTATAGTTTCTTCACTGAGGTAAGGTTAAATGATCATACCCAGGGTCTGTATCATTTTATTGAAGATCCGGTTGAGTACTTTATCGAACAAAAAAATGCTTCATTTGTAGTTCGCCGGGGATATGATCATGTCGTTAAAGCTTATGCCATAAACCCTGGCTATCAACAAAATAAGGAGGAATATATTAACCGCCTGGATAAGATTTACTCAATTCTTCCGGAATATTCGGGCCCGCAGATATATGATACCCTATCAGCTTATATAGATATGGAGCAGTATTTTACAAAGCTGAGCATCGACATGCTTATCAAAAACGGTGATTACACAGATGAGATCTTTTTCTTTTCAAAAATAAAAGATGGCAGGGAAGTCCTCGGTGTATTTCCCTGGGATTATGATGATATTTTTTCAGATCAGCCACATGAGATCGGAAATACATGGGCAACAGGATCAGTTTTTGGCCAGAGGGATTATTACACCATGGATGATGTAATTGCCGATGTAGGATTAAAGCTTTTATATTCAATTGAGGATGATCTGGATTATAAAATTGCAAAGGATGACTTTCTGTATCAGGAATATTTGAAAATACTCCGGACTGTCATCGGAAAAATTGATCAGGCAGCAATTGATAAAGTATTTAATTATACTTTCGATCATATTGGTCCTTTTTATACCAATGACTCTATTGTGGCTCAGTCGAAATATGATGATGACGAAACCAGTTATGATCTTTTTGTGGCAAATCTGGCAGCAAAAAGGCAAAAGCTTAAGGACCGGAGAACCTGGATTCTAAGTGAACTTGATAAACAGCAAAAAAGATAGTTATGAAATTCTATTATCTCTTACCCTGTTTAATACTGTTTCTCTTTGTAACAGGCTGCAAAGAAAATGATGGTAATAATAATCAGCAGCCACCAGAGGGATGCATTAATCTGTCGGAGCTGGAAACAAATCATGACTATCTCCTGCCTTTTGCGCTTGAAAATGATATTGATAACATTCGCCTGGCAATTCTGAACAACGATACTATCGATTTTCAATTCGGGGATTTTATTGATTTCAGTGAGAATGGATTTTATGAACTGACCCTGCTGTATAAGGATACTAATAAGGAAAATGATGTTTATTTATTTACGACCACTACTGAAGAGAGGGAAGATTCAGAATGGGGGATCAGGGCGTGGGTGCCGGCACCCTTTAAAACCATTTCATTGGGTTCTGAAGAAGTTGAGGTATTTTACCCTCACAGATTTGCTGAAAGCATAAGTGTTCCATTTATTTTCTATGTAAGGGAATCGGGAAAGACCAAGGCTGTTTATTGCGAAGGCAAATACTCTGGTTCAGGAGACTCCTTCAACATCAAACAGGGTGAAGGTTCCATTAATCTGGCAGCATCTGCAGTTACAAATACGACAGACTTCATTATTGGCGGTAAAAAGGTAAGTGCACCAATTGCCAAAATATCAGAACCATATATAGAATTAAAGGGTACAATCAGTTCACCGGNAGTGATACCGGCTAACAGTCTTGTTTATATTTCCGGAAACCTCAATATATTATCCTCAGGTTCACTGACAGTGGACGAAGGCGCTTTAATCCTGATCGATGAAGCTGTCGATATTAATGTCAGCGGCCCGATACTTTTTAAAGGAACTGCAGACAATCCGGTATGTATTACATGCAGTCAGGCGGATAAGTTCTGGGGGGGATTTATTACCCGGGTTTCAGGTGGTTCCATTGAAGCTGAATATACGATATTCTGTCAGAGCGGGTATCATGATTCGGAAGGTTATAACTGGGGACATTCCGGAAGACAGGCACTGTTTTATACTGAAAACAGCACTCTTAAACTTGATCATTGCTTTATGCTTGATCATATCGGACAGATATTTTATCCTCAGTCAGCCACACTTATCCTGGATGACATTCTTATACAGCGTGTTCAGACTGGAGGACAGGTAAATTATTCAGATATTACTTTACGAAATTCTATATTAACCGATTTCCCTGATGATTCTTACATCTTTCAGGATAACGATAACGATGCCCTTTATCTGAGTGCATCGGATGCTGAAATTGAAAATACCATTTTTATGTTTGCAAAGGATGACGGGCTTGATTCTGGAAACTCGGAAGGAGGTGAAATCACCCTTACAAACTGCAGGTTTGAGGCCTGTTTCCATGAAGGGGCAGCCTTATCGAGCGGCGGCGCTGTGGTTAAAAATCATACATTCATTGGATGCATTTTCACCAATTGCGGGCAGGGTCTGGAACTTGGATTCAGCTCACCAAATCATACCGTCCTGGCAGAGAATTGTATGTTCCTGGATAACGGGGTCGGTATCAGGTTCGGCGACAATTATGACTGGTCGGATGTAAACGGTAAAATGATCATTAAAGATTCAAACTCTTTATTCAACGATAAAGATGTCTGGAACATGGTCAGAATGGACTGGAGCCCTAAGCTTGAAAAAATGATTTTTGAAAATACCTTTGTTTCGCAATTCTGCCCTCAGTACCCTGAACTGAAAATCAGAAAGGAATAACGGCTGCATTGTTCAGAATTTATCATGAAAGGAGAATGGTGCGTATCAGCCTGAAACCAGGGTAGTACTTTCAGTTTTCTGGTAAAAATTCATTATTGAATATGCATTTCAATATTTTTTTTGAAATTTACTGTTTCGTAATTGAAGGTTTAAAATTCTGATTAAATCATATTTACTTTTTTAGCCATGAAAAACGACAACCGCCGTGAATTTCTAAAAAAAAGCGTTCTGGGGATTTCGGGTGCAGCCTTGATTCCCAATGTTTTAAAGGGAGATACATTATCTGGTCTATCCCGCTATGAACCTGCCGACTTGCCATTCCGTACANTGGGCCGGACGGGCATTAAGACGCCTCTTATCAGTTTTGGNACTTCAGGAGCCCTGGATACAGGATTTATCCGNTCAGCTTATGAAGCCGGCATAAAGATGTTCTTTTCAGCCACATACTATGGCGAGGGAAATAATGAAAAAATAGTAGGGGCAGGCCTTAAGGGACTTCCACGTGATTCTTTTGTTGTTGGCACCGCCGTTCCACCGGATGGCATGGATAATCGCACAGGAAAACTTACCAGTACTTTCGACGCCGACGGATATATTAAAAAAGCAGAAGGAAGCTTGAAACGCTTTGGGCTGGATTATGTAGACTTTTTTCTTTTCCCCTATGCAGGTAAAAAGGAAACTGTCCTGGATGCCGGTGTTCTGAAAGCACTTGACCAGCTAAAAAAGCAGGGCAAGACACGTTTTGTGGGGATCGCTTCTCACAGCGATACCGAAGAGGCCCTTAAAGCTGCTGTTGATGCAGGTGTATATGATGTCGCCATGATTTCATACAATTATAAAATTAAAAACATCGACTCGTTGAACGCTACCATTGCCAGTGCAGCAAAAGCAGGAATGGGTATAGTGGCTATGAAGTCAACTGCCGGTGTTTTCCATGATAAATCAGGTACGCAGCTTAATTCTGATGCCATACTGAAATGGGCACTTCAAAATGAAAATATTACATCTATTGTTTCAGGAATGACATCCCTGGAACAGCTTCAGAAAAACCTGACAATGATCCGGAATCTCAAAATGTCGGAACAGGAGATGAAAGATCTTAATCTGGCAGCAATTGATTCAGAAACCGGGCTCTACTGCCAGCAATGCAGGCAATGTATTCCGCAATGTCCTAATAATTTAGATATTCCTACCATTATGAGGAGTTATATGTACGCCTATGGATACAAGAACACTTCCCAGGCATATTATAATATGGCAAATGCGAATTTTTCAGACAATCCATGCGAAAATTGCGGAACATGCAGTGTAAAATGCCCTTCACACTTCGACGTCAGGCAAAAAATAATGGATATTGCCAGGCTCAGGAATGTTCCTGAAGAGTTTCTTGTCTGATTAATAAGGCCGTTTTTTAATTTACAGAAAGAGGATTCTATTGTAAAAATCCCATCTGCATAAGCCATTTCAGGCAGAGACCAGGCCATGCGGATTCAGTTCCACCATTTGGTGACATGCCGTATCCGTGGCCTCCTTTCTGGAATATATGGAGCTCAACCGGGATTTTGTTCTTTTGCAAACCTTTGTAATAAAGAATGCTGTTCATCACCGGGACAGCGTTATCATCAGAGGAATGGACAAGAAATGCCGGTGGTGTGTCGGCAGTTATCTGCAGTTCATTTGAAAACCGCCGTACCTGATCGTCAGCTGGTTTAAGTCCTAAAAGATTGTTCCGTGAACCTCTGTGGGTTATTAAAGTATCCATTGAAATGACCGGGTAGATAAGCAGTGAAAAATCAGGACGCGCGCTTGTATTGTCTTTTGTATCATAAACTTTTTCAGCATAGTGTGTAGAGATGGTGGAAGCCAGATGTCCGCCTGCGGAAAATCCTATCACTCCTATCTTTTTTGGATCTATCTTCCATTCCGAAGCATGCCTGCGGATGACCCTCATTGCTTCCTGTGCGTCCTGCAGTGGCCCCACTGATTTGTCTCTCATTATCTGGTCCGACGGAAGACGATATTTCAGAATGATCCCGGCTATTCCATTATCATTCAGCCATTTTGCAATCGCATTTCCTTCATGGTCAAATGCAAGCACTCCGTATCCTCCTCCCGGGCATATCAATACTGCTGCTCCGTTTGCTTTTTCCGGGACAGGAAGGAAAATAGTAAGATCAGGAGTGACTACTTTTTCGCATCGGGTTATCCTGCCATCAGCCGTTGTGATCTTTTCGACATATGAAGGATCGGTTATAGACCCGGGAATGCCTTCAGGCCATAGTTTTAATGTCAGGTTCTGGCTTTTGCCGATCAGCACATTTACTAAAAAAAGAAGAGTAAATAGAATTTTCGTTTTCATAATTATATCCTCAATTCACCCAGGGAACTTTTTTCGAATGGTAATAATTTATACCCATTGCTTTAAAATACTCAGCATGTTTCGCCAGACGGAATTTGTATTCGTCCCAGCTTCTCATGGAAGCGGGGGTCCATCCTATTTCTGCATATCCAGGAAGGCGGGGGAATACCATGTATTCTATCTCATCTAGATTTGTTAAGGTTTCGCTCCATAATGCTGCTTCAATGCCTATAATGTTTTCCTTTTGCAAGCCCTTAACCAGTGTTAAGGGATCCCATATATAAGCGCTGTCAACTTCTATGTAGGCTGCCCAGTGCAACCCAAGGGCGTGGTTGAATCATACTGCATGTCGAGATAAGCTTTAACTGCAGGTGACATAAGTATTTTAGCACCCTGGCTCACTGCTTTTTCTGCGTTTGTCATATTTGCCCAGTGCTGTGCAACGCTGTTCGGCTTCAGGCTCGACAATGCTATCTCGTCCCAGCCAATCACCTGCTTACCATGCTTTGCCACTATTTCCTGTACCCTGTTAACAAATGGAATATAATCTTCGATCTTAGTTGCATGCGACTCATCTCCGCCAATATGGATATATGGTCCGGGAGTCAAGGCAGCAAGTTCTCTTATGACATCATCAATAAACTTGTAAGTAATCTCTTTATTTGTGCATAAAGTGCTGAATCCAACTTCAGTCCCGGTGTAAAGCTCAGGAGCTTTGCCGCTGCAGTTAAGTTCGGGGTATGAAGCCAGTGCTGCATTTGTGTGCCCGGGCATATCGATTTCAGGAACAATTGTAATATATCGCTCCTGTGCATATTTAACAATATCAGAATATTGATCCTGTGTATAAAAACCACCTTTCCCCCCGCCAACCTGGGTAGTGCTTCCATATTGGGTAAGATTAGGCCATGACTTGATCTCGATCCTCCATCCCTGGTCATCTGACAGATGCAGGTGCAGCACATTCATTTTATAGAAGGCCAGATATTCTATAAACTGCTTTATGTCCCCAACGCCAAAAAAATGACGCGAGACATCGAGCATTGCGCCTCTGTAAGAATAGGCAGGAAAGTCGGAAATAGTGCCTGTGGCAATCCTCCAGACCTTGTTTTTCTTTGAAACACTATCCGCATTTGTTGACAATATCTGTCTGATAGTCTGAATGCCTCTGAATATTCCGGCCGGTTTATTTGCGGTCAGTTTAACAAGCTTGGATGTTATAGTCAGTTCATATCCTTCATCTCCGAGTTCTTTGTTTGAATCTGATAACCCAAGAAAAATATCCCCTGACCATGGTTCACCGGAAGCTGTCTTTATTTTGATTTCAAAACCTGTAAGTATTTTAAGTTTATCCGCCAGATATTGTCCGGCTTGTTTTATTTCTTCCGATTCGCCATAAACAAAGACCTTGGCTTTTTGCTTCAGGACAAAATAATCGCCAGTTGAAGTTACTGAAGCAGGTTTAGGAATTACACTTTCTTTGGAAAGGTCGGATGGTGTTTCGTTTTTGCAGGATATAGGAAGTACCATCAAAATCAGGATAAATAGCTTTAAAAAATTAAAATTCTGTTTCATCATGTTTATTGTTAAGAAATTATTACTATACTAGGTCACAGGCATCCGGTGGCATCCAGTGAGCATCTTTGCCTTCCCATTTTATATTACAGCCAATAGGATTTGTAACTGGAACTGATATCGGTTTTCCCGATGTAAGCTCTTCCAGTGCCATATCAAGATTATTGACAGTCATTTTTGAAACATCTCTTGGGCTGTCGACACCCCTGCCGGTATAAACAAGGTTTCGATTCTCATCAAAGACATAGAAGTGAGGAGTTCTCAGTGCGCCATATGCGGCTGCAACTGATTGATCCTTATCGTACAAATAAAGCCAGGGAAATTTGTACTTTTCCATTCTTGCAACCATATTTGGAAAGCTATCCTCGGGATAAGTATTTTCGCTGTTTGAATTTATCCCGACAAACCTTACATCTTTTGAAATGTATTTTTCTGCTGTTGCTCTTGTAACTTCATCTGAGCCTATCACATAAGGACAGTGATTGCATGTAAAAAAGATTACCAGGTATCTGTATCCTGAAAAATCCGATAGGGAATATATTCCACCTTCTGATGATGGCAGTCTGAAGTCAATTGCTTTCTGCCAGATTTGAAGCGTAAAGGCCATATTATTAATGATATATTTATATTTAGCCCGAACTTAAATTGTCTTATTTCATTAAGGGATTCTGCGCACGTTTGCTGAACTCATCCTGCAGCTCCTGAACTGAATTATTTTTCTTCAGGTATTTTACAAGCTCTGCTATCTGGTCGGACCAACTCAGAATCAGTAGTTCGCCAAGTCTTTTATTGGGTTGCGCAACGTCACTGGCATAATGATTGGGATACTTAGCATACCACCAGATACCTGTGTATCCAAAGGGAAGATCGTCGAGCTTTTTCTGATCTGCACCTGACTGGCTGGTAATTGCCTTCACATCAACAAGGTCCTGACGGATATAAGTCATCATTGACGTCTCCTCCTCCCCTGCATGACCATCAAGTTTAGCTTTCTTTAATGATTCGATTTCCTTACTGTAAGTGGGGTTTGACTCCTCCTGGAACAACACTACGATATAATCCTTTTTGGAAGCGAGCTGAGACTGGCAGAAATACTGCAGGAAGCTTGTATTTCCACCATGCCCGTTTACCAGAACGATTTTCTTCAATCCGTTTCTGGACAATTCATTACAGGTTTCCTCGAGCATTTTCCACATAAGTTCATTGCTGTAGGCAATTGTTCCGGGCTGATGCCTTGCCTCAAAGATCTGTCCTACAAAATAGGGAGGATACACAACAGCATACTCCTTTTTGGCGGCTGTCAGTGAGGCTTCCCTTGATTCAAACAGATCTGTCCCCAGAGGAAGATGTGGCCCGTGTTTTTCTATTATGCCAAGCGGAATCACGCATACTCCTCCCGAAAGCTCAACTGCCTTAACAAACTGAGGGGATGTAAGTTCTTCCATGCGAAAAGGAATATTTGGCTGGACAGGCTGCTGAGAGAACAGAATTATCGAAAAAAACAGAAAGAGCGGGATCATTATTAGCTTTCTCATGATTATTATTTTTTTGTTTTACAATTATTTTGATTATTCAATATTTGCAAGACGATATGGTCTGATGTCTATTTTTTTCCAGACACCGTTTATAATATATGGTTCACTATTCAGGCTTTCATCCAGGGCTGGCCTGTCAGGAAATTCATAGATAATCATTGAACCTATCATTGTCCCGTTGTCGTCAAGGATAGCACCACCCAAAAGAAATTCGCCACTTTTCTTAAGAACAGCTATCTTTTCAAGATGATCAGGTCTGGCTTTCATTCTCCTTTCCAGCGCTTCGGAATCGGTACCGTCGTAAGCAACAAGTAAAAATTGCATAAAGATTTTTATTTCTAAATAATGACACTTCCTGCCAAATTTAATCAATAATCATTTGTGTCCATAAAAATAAATCTACTTCATTTGTGGTTGTCGAAGATTTTAATGTTTAGTGTTTTCTTCCTTTGTGATCCTAAGTGTTGGACTTTGTGATTCTTTGCGGTTATGGGATTTCTTTACCACAAAGTCGCACAAAGGTTTCACAAAGTAAATCAAAGGATTTTTTATAGCTTTTATTTATTCAGGATTATAATTACTTTCATATTTAAGCAAACCTCAATCATTGATTATATTTGCTGCATAATTAACAAATCAAATTAAAATCTCAAACAACCAGCAACCAGTACCCAGCAACTAGTACCCAGAATTACTTAATTCAAATGCTGAATCTTAAATCAATATTTAATCCTCTCCGCTTTTTCAGGGATCTCCGTAGAAAGGATCATAAACCTGTCTTTGGGGCCATCGAAATCTTTAAATACATTGGTCCCGGATTGCTGGTAACCGTTGGATTTACAGACCCCGGAAACTGGGCGGCAAACATAGCAACAGGTTCGGAATATGGTTATACCCTGTTGTGGATAGTAACACTTTCAACCTTGATGCTGATCATTCTGCAGCATAATGTGGCTCACCTGGGTATAGCGAGCGGTCTTTGCCTTTCTGAGGCTGCTGCAATTTATATAAAGCCGGCAATATCAAAGCCGATCCTTTACTTTGCTGTGCTTGCATCTGTTTCTACCTCACTTGCAGAAATTCTTGGAGGCGCAATTGCTCTTGAAATGATTTTTGGTGTACCAGTTAAACTTGGTTCATTGCTCGTAACCATTTTTGTCCTAATAATGATACTGACCAATTCATACAAGAAAATTGAAAAATGGATCATAGGGTTTGTTTCGATTATCGGTCTCTCATTCCTGTATGAAATTTTCCTGATCGATGTTGACTGGGCAGCCGCCGGTATTTCATGGGTCAGGCCGTCAGTTCCGGAGGGATCAATGTTATTGCTTATGAGTGTCCTGGGTGCTGTTGTCATGCCGCACAATCTTTTTCTGCATTCTGAAATAATTCAAAGCCGCCAATGGAACCTGAAGGACGAAAAGATAATCAAAGGTCAGTTGAGATATGAATTTGCAGATACTCTGTTTTCAATGATCATAGGCTGGGCGATCAACAGCGCAATGATAATTCTTGCAGCAGCTACATTTTTTAATAACAATATAAAAGTGGACGAGCTTCAACAGGCCAATAGCATATTAAAACCCCTTCTCGGCAATAATGCATCTGTGGTATTTGCTCTTGCTCTTCTTTTTTCAGGTCTCTCTTCTTCAATAACCTCTGCAATGGCAGGTGGCTCTATTGTATCCGGGATTTTTCGTGAGCCGTACGATATCAGGGATAATCATACAAAATGGGGTGTTATTATTTCACTTCTTGGGGCACTGATAATAATATTCTTTATAAAAGATCCTTTTAAGGGATTGATCATGTCGCAGGTGTTTCTGAGTATCCAGCTTCCGTTTACTGTTGGTATCCAGGTTTATCTTACATCTTCAAAAAAAGTAATGGGTAAATATGCTAATGGTACTTTATTAAGGACAGTTCTACTAATAATAGCGGCATTTGTAACTTACCTTAATTTAAGGTTGTTGTTTGATTTAATATTCTGAGAAATATAAGGCAGATCACTGATATGGAAAAGAAAAAATATAAGACAGGATTAGTTCTAAGTGGTGGTGGTGCCAGAGGATTTGCTCATCTGGGTGTTATAAAAGCACTCAACGATACAGGTATATATCCGGATGTGATCTCTGGGACAAGTGCCGGCGCTCTAGTCGGAGTTTTATATGCCGATGGTTATACACCTGATGAAATCCTTAATATAATGAACACTACCAGCAGGCTTCATTATATCAGACCAACCGTACCGCGTGAAGGGCTTCTTCAGATTTCGGGTATTGAGCGTATCCTAAAGGAAAATTTAAGGGCAGAAAAATTTGAAGATCTCAAAATGCCGCTTTTTGTGACAGCAACGGATCTGAACAACGGCAGGGCAGTATATTTTTCCTCCGGGTATTTGCTCAAACCGGTAATTGCATCAGCAAGTATACCGGTCCTGTTTAATCCGGTGATAATTGATAAAGTACATTATGTTGATGGAGGGGTTCTTGATAATCTTCCTATCAAACCTATTGAAGGCAGTTGCGATTTAATGATTGGTTCTTTCGTTAATCCTGTAGGATATGAAGAAACAGTTACGAGCCTCGTTCAGATCGCTGAGCGTGCTTTTATGTTGAATCTGTCCAAAGAACTTGAAATGAAAGAAAAGAAATTTGATGTTTTTATTGCTCCTCCTGAATTAAAAAATTATAAGATTCTTGATCCTGAAAAGGCAATAGAGGTCTTTGAGATTGGTTACAATGCAACAAAAAGAAAGCTCGAGGATCCGGAAATTAAAAAGCTTTTATCATCCGTATTTTCATACCTGAAATCCTGAAGAGATATACTAAAAACGATTTGAAATTATTGGAACAAATCCTTATTTTACACAGAGGTACACAGAGAAGACACAGAGGTACACAGAGATTTGAAATATTATATAATTCTGTGGCTCTCTGTGAACCCTCTGTGTGTCTCCGTGTAATTAAAGGATTTTTAAGCTTTTATCAGGGAATATAATTTTTTGATTTCAGCTTCCCAGAGTGATTCTTCTGGAGTCTCAAGAATAAGAGGCATGTTATCAAACCTGCTGTCGTTAACAACAAGCGAAAAAGTCTCCTCCCCCAGAAAACCGGTTCCGATGTTTTCGTGCCTGTCGACCCGGGTTCCGAAATCTTTTTTGGTGTCATTCAGGTGCATTCCCTTAAGGTATTTAAACCCGATGATACTGTCGAATTTTTCAAATGTGTCCTTAAAACCTTTTACGGTTTTGACATCATACCCTGACGTATATGCATGGCAGGTGTCGATGCATACACCAACTCTTGCTTTATCTTCAACTCCATCAATTATAAGCTTTATCTGTTCGAAAGTGTGGCCAAGGTTTGTTCCCTGTCCGGCAGTATTTTCAATAACAGCGATAACGCCGGTGGTTTTATCAAGGGCGATATTTATTGATTCTGCGATCCTTGAAAGGCATTCTTCAATACTTATCATCTTCAGGTGACTTCCGGGATGAAAATTGAGTCTGTCGAGACCGAGAAGTTCACACCGCTTCATTTCATCAATAAATGAAGTTCTCGATTTTTCAAGAGGCTCTTTTTCAGGATGACCGAGATTTATCAGGTAGCTGTCGTGCGGGAGGATTTGAAATGGTTTATACCCAAGTTTCTCACAGTTCTCCCTGAAAGAATCTATGTTTTTTCTGGAAAGCGGGCTGGAAAACCATTGCCTTTGATTTTTAGTAAACAGGGCAAATGCTTTTGCACCAATTGCATTCGCATTTACTGGTGCATTCTGAACTCCTCCTTCAGCGCTTACGTGTGCTCCGATATATTTCATAATATTAAGTATTAAACATCTTCCTACCCCCACCCCATGGCTGTGCAGGCTCTTCAAAGGGGTAATGACATTTGTTTTGCCTTTGCACCTTAAATTTGTTCTGCAGTTATGCAGTTATTTATAATAACTTGAACCGTCCCAGCAATGAGTACATAGTTTATCCTTAGGCAGGCCGATTGCTTCAACAAGATCGTCCAGCCTTTGATACATCAGACTGTCAAGATTAAGTGTTTCAGCAATTTTTGCAACCATCATTTTGTGTTTTTCTGAATCAGGATCTGAATATTCTTTTAAATCTCCGGCATCCCCCTCAAGCTGGTGAACAGCCTTTCTTCCCGCAAGTTCAAGGGGTGTCCTTGACTGTGAGAAATTCAGGAATTCGCAGGGATAAAGAAGCGGCGGGCAGGCAATCCTCATATGCACTTCAGCTGCACCCGACCTGCGGAGATCAATTGTATTGTCTTTCAGCTGTGTACCCCTTACAATACTATCGTCGAGAAAAACCATTCTTTTTCCTTCAATAATTGCCTTGTTCGGGATAAGCTTCATCCTGGCAACCAGATCTCTCTGGTCCTGATTTTGGGGCATAAAACTTCTTGGCCAAGTCGGTGTATATTTTGCATAGGCTCTTTTGTAAGGTATTCTTTTCTCATTGCCATAGCCTACTGCATGACCAACACCTGAATCCGGAATACCGCATACAAAATCAGCTTCGACGGTGTCCCTGCGGGCAAGTGCAGCACCACACCTGTTCCTGCATTCATCAACATTTATTCCTTCGTAATAAGAAGGAGGATAGCCATAGTATACCCAAAGAAAGGCACATATCTGCATCTTATCACCGGGCTTTTTCAATTGGGCGTAACCATCAGGTGTAATATGAATTATCTCTCCCGGTCCCAGATAGTATTCAATCTCAAAACCAGTGTTTGGAAATGAACAGGTTTCCACAGCAACTGCAAACGATCCCTTCTTTTTACCAATTACGACAGGTGTGCGACCAAGCTTATCGCGGACTGCAATTATTCCATTTTCAGTTAGAATAAGCAATGAGCACGATCCCCTGACATTATCAAAAACATTTTCAATTCCTGAAACAAAATCATTCTTCTCACAAATCAGGTTTGCAATAACTTCTGTGGGATTAATATTCCCCTCAAAATTTTCAGTAAAGTGGTTCTTTGAATTAAGAAACCTTTTTTCAAGCTCATCAAGATTAAGCAATCTGCTTACTGTTACAATGGCAAATCTTCCAAGATGTGAGCTGAATAAAATAGGCTGCGGATCAGTGTCACTGATAACTCCCATGCCTGAATTTCCTTCAAAGCTCTTTAATTCATCTTCAAATTTATTTCGGAAATATGCATTTTCGAGATTATGAATCGACCGGCGAAATCCTTTTTGTGGCAAAATAAAGACCATACCCGCCCGTTTAGTCCCCAAATGAGAATGATAATCTGTCCCATAAAAGACATCATCAACACAACTGGTCTTTGAAATTACACCAAAAAATCCACTCATATAATTGAATATTAACTATTTATAATAAAATTGGTAAATGGTAAAATTAATCATTGGAATGGATTTATTATATATTAAATGATATTATTAATTTTGCATTATTAATTATTGTAAATACAAGCAAATAAATGACAGACACAAACACATTCACTCCGGTAGAACAACCAAAGAAAAAAAGCGCACCGATCGCTATGATCTTCACTACTGTTATTCTGGCAGCAGCTTTGATCTTTCTGGTTGTAATGTATTTCGATCAGAAAAACAAAATGGTCGATATGGAAACAGTTCTCACCCAGGAAAAAGATTCTCTGCAAAATGAACTCCGGCTGATGGTCCATGGGTATGATACATTAAAGACGGATAATGACACCCTTATGGCAAATCTGCAGAAGGAGAAAAAAAGAATCGTTCAGCTATTGTCTATTAATGCCTCAAATGTTCAGCTGATAAAAAAATACAGAGCTGAAATTGGAACAATGAGAGAGATTATGAAGGGATATATTGTTCAAATTGATTCACTTAATACTCTTAATCAACAGCTTGTTGCTGAAAATACCGGTATTAAACAACAGATAACCGAGGTTCAGAATACAAATGTTGAGCTGACAAAAGCCAAGGAAGAACTAACGTCGAAGGTTACAGTTGCTTCGGTAATACAGGCAAAGGACATAAATGCTGTTACTCTTAACAAGAAAAGAAAAGAGACTTCAAGGATCAATAACATTGATAAAATCAGGATTTGCTTTACGCTGCGTGAAAATCCAATTGCTGCTCCTGGTGAAAAAGAAGTATTCATGAGAGTAATAAGGCCTGATTCTCTGGTTGTTACAACCAGCGCTGATAACCTGTTCGATTACAAAGGCGATAAACTGGTCTATTCTGCAAGCCGTCTTGTTGATTATATGAATCAGGATATTGAAATGTGCATCTTCCTGGATAACACCGGTGATTATATTGTCGGGACTTACAGTGTTGAGCTCTATCTGGAAAACAATATTATCGGCCGGACAACATTCGCACTGGCAAAGAAATAATCAGCTTTCACCCGGCAGCATAAGCTCGGAAATAATATTATCTGATATCATTTTACCCTGGTTCGTTAGGACCAGGGTTTTATTTTCCTGTTTCATCAGGCCATAACTGATGAATTTCCCGGCAAGGTTTACTATGTAATCATACCCCTCTTTATCAAAAACCTTTTCCACATATTCAAGGTCTATGCCCCACATTGTTCTCAAGGTGGTCATGATATATTCATTAAACCTGGTTTTTTTATCCAGCTCTTCCTTTTCAAAAAACTGGGATCCTGTATTTATTGATTTTATATATTTCTTTACATCCCTGATATTCCATTGGCGGGAGTAACCATTAAATGAATGAGCCGAGGGACCCAGCCCGAGATAATTAATCTGTTTCCAGTAATTTGAATTATGAATTGAAAAGAATCCAGGCTTACCTAAATTTGAAATTTCATAATGAACAAAACCTGCTGATACAGCTTTTTCAATCAGCAGGTTAAACTGTGCATTACTCTCCTCTTCATCTATTTCCGACAATAAACCTTTTTCTTTCATTTTAAAGAATATTGTGCCTGGTTCAATTGTAAGATGATAAGCAGATAAATGTTTAATGTCGTATGACAAACTAGTATCAAGGTTTGCCGACCAGTCTTGAAGGTTTAATCCCGGAATTCCGTAAATCAGATCAATTGTCACATTCTGAAAGCCGGACTTCAGGGTCTCTTCGAGTGCATATGCTGCCTGGGCAGAATTGTGCCGCCTGTTTAATAACTTCAGGTCAGAATCTCTCCATGATTGAACACCCAGGCTTATTCTGCTGACATCAGAATCTTTAAGTCTGAGTAAATATTCATCTGTAACATCATCAGGATTTATTTCAATTGTAACTTCGCAATTTTCTTTTACCGAATATATTCTGCTAATACTTTTAATTAGAGCTTTTATATCTTCTGCAGGTAATACCGAAGGAGTTCCGCCACCAATATAAATTGTTTCAACTATTTCATTTCCAATATATTCTTTGCGAAGAACAGCCTCCCTTATAAGAGCATCAATAAAAGATTTGTTATCAGATGGAGCTATTATATGGTAAAAATCACAATATGTACAGAGTTTTTTACAGAAAGGAATATGAATATAGATGCCTGCCATTTAAGTTTTATGAAGTGTCTAAATTTATTAAGAAATTATTATACTATTAGTTAAATTTGCCCCAAACTGATAAAATGATAAAAAATAATATTTTCTCAATTCTTGTATCATTGCTTATTCTTTATTTAAGTCTGGCAAATGCCAGGACTTTTGAAGAAATTGGCTTCTTTGACGTTCCTTATCTTGATAAATTTGTGCATTTCGGACTCTATTTTTTGTTCATGTCCGTGATAATACTGGAACACAGGAATTCCTTTTCAAATACCAGGCAGATAATAATAGTTGCATTAATACCCGTTTTTTTCGGAGCTTTAATGGAGGTGTTCCAGACAGGATTTACCACAACCAGGAAGGCTGATGTTCTTGATATAATGTTTAATACAGCAGGGACTGCAACTGCGGTTTGTATATGGTTGTTTCTAACACCCTACTATAAGAAATAATTCAGATAAGTATATTTTCTGAATTGTCGGCGTTTTTTGAAAGATCAGCTATTGTTTTGCTTTTAAATATGTTTGTTAATTCCTCCCTCTTGACGGCATAATCTTTGTGAACCGGGCATACTTTTTTACTTCGCTTGATTTTAGCACATGTTCCATCGTGAATCAGACAATTATTAAAGAATCCTTCACCATCAATTATTTTAACGAGATCAAAAATTGTTATTGCTTCAGGTTTTTTAAGCAGGGAAAAGCCGCCATTCGGACCTTTTGTCGAACTCAGTATTCTGTTTTTCGCAAGTTGCTGGAGAATCTTGGCAAGAAAAGGAGTTGGAAGTTTAAGATCGCCTGATATTTCTTTTATCCCTATATTACTTTTTTCTGGATGACGACTTGCAAGATATATCACTGCCCGTATCCCGTATTTGCATGAATTTGAAAACATATTAATATAATTTTAAAGGGATCTTATCAATTCGTCTTTTGTGCCGGCCCCCTTCAAATTCTGTTTCCAGAAATGCTTTTATAATAAGAATTGCTTCCGATTCATTAATGAATCTTGCGGGCAATGAACAAATATTGGCATCATTATGTGCTCTGGCCAGTCGTCCTATTTCTTCATTCCAGCATAAGGCACTTCGGATGCCCTGATGTTTATTCACAGTCATGTTTATCCCGTTGCCTGTACCGCAGATTGAAATTCCAAGATCAAATTCACCGGAAGAAACAGCACTGGCAAGAGGATGGCCAAAATCAGGATAATCGTCAGTTGCTTCGTAACTATAGCATCCCAGGTCCTTTAGTTCTATGTTCTGAGTTACAAGATATTTTATAAGTATCTCTTTCAGATAATATCCTGCATGGTCAGAAACGATTGCAACTTTTCTTTTTTTCACTTTTCTTTCTTTTATCCTGTTTGTTTGCAAATTAATACAATTGATCTGGTTTAAGAAAATAATATACTTTTATCTTTTTCCATGATATTAACTATTTTGTCAGCTTTGACAGGCATTAAAAAGCAATTAACTCCACTTACCAATATCAAACAAATAAATCTTTCCTTTGTTTGTTATCTGTAAATAACCATGTTTTAAAATGTAATATTTTTTGTTTTATTAACCAATTTATCTATTTCTTGCCCTTAGGCATATATGTGTAAAAAGTTATGATGAAATAAAGTCACACTATAAACCTTCAATGAACATTAAAACCCATATTTTTGTCTTGATACCGTTATCAGCAATGTGATGTTAACAGTTGTTAATTATTATTCTAATTGACTGATATTCAAAAATGGTATATTTTTTGAACTGTTGAAAAAGTGTTTACCTGATATTATTAATTGAAATTAAAAGATAAATCTGATTTTTATTTCAACAGAATTAACAGGATATTATAAGCATTATAAAATATATAAATCTTATAAGTTTATAATATTAAAGATATCGGTATTGATAATTTATCGGAATTATGTTTCCGATTAGTACTTTTGTAATGCGTAAAAAGAATAAGGACTTAAATGCATATCTATTGTATCTTGTAACTACGGCTTTAAAGTCGTAGTTACAGAACAAATAATGATACGGCCCTCAGCACTTAAGTAGATTGAATAATTAAGCAGGTACAATATGGATCATAAGGAACATACAGATTACGTTTCCGAAATTCAAAAACTTAAGAAGCAGAAGAATATTATAATCCTTGCTCATTATTATCAGACGGGAGATATACAGGATATTGCTGATTTTGTTGGCGATAGTCTTGCCCTGTCACAGAAAGCTGCATCAAACAATGCTGATATTATTCTTTTTGCTGGGGTAAGGTTTATGGCTGAAACTGCTAAAATACTGTCGCCGGATAAGAAAGTACTTCTTCCTGATATGAATGCCGGATGTTCCCTGGCTGATTCCTGCAAAGCTGAAGACTTTAAAAAATTCCTTGATGAAAACCCGGGAAGGACAGTAATTACATATGTGAATACCAATGTCGATATTAAGGTTTTATCTGATATTATCTGCACCTCATCGAATGCGGTTCAAATCATTGAATCGCTTCCTCCTGATGAAAAAATAATATTTGCTCCTGACAGGAATCTGGGTAATTATATACTAAATAAGACCGGAAGAGATATTATTGTCTGGAATGGTTCATGCCATGTTCATGAAGAATTTTCGCTGGAAGCGATACTTAAGCTGAAAAAGACAAATCCTGAAGCAAAGGTTATAGTTCATCCTGAATGCGAGCTTCCTGTTAGGATGATTTCAGATTTTATTGGTTCTACATCTGCCCTGCTCCAATTCACAAAAATGGATAATTCAAGATCCTATATTGTGGCAACCGAACCCGGCATTCTGCATCAGATGAAGAAAGCAAATCCTTTAAAGGAATTTATACCTGCTCCTCCGAAAGATTCAACATGCGGCTGCAGTGAATGCAGTTTTATGAAACTGATTACTTTGGAAAAAATATTTAAATGTCTAAGGGATGAAAAACCTGAGATCATAATTGATCCTGAAGTTATTATGAAAGCTCAAAAGCCAATAATCAGAATGATGAAAATATCTGAAAAACTAGGCCTGTAAGATGAAAAAAGAATTTTTTGCATTGTTTTTTTTAATCTATGGATATATTGTATTCGGACAGACCGATAATAGCCTAAAGGACGGTTATCAGATTTTCAAGTATCCAAACGGGACAGTATCAAGTGAGGGTCTTATTAAGAATGGAAAACCTGAAGGTTACTGGAAAAGTTATTACGTTACAGGGATTAAAAAATCGGAAGGAAAATATTCAAGTTTCCAGCTCGACAGTGTATGGGTATTTTTTGACCAGACCGGCGACACTATAGAAAAGATAAATTACCTTTTCGGTAAAAGAAACGGGTATGCGTATAAGTATAAAAAAGCTCCTTCGGAAGGACTATATATTTATTCCAAAGAACTTTACGCAGGAGACAAAAAGGAAGGTACAGCATTTTTCTTTTATCCCGATAGAAAAATACAGCAGACAATTTCCTATAATAATGGCAAAAAAGAAGGCTTATCAAAAGAATTTGATAAAAACGGAATTGTTATAACATTGATGGAATATAATAATGATTACCTTATAAGCAGGGATAGAATTAACCGCTCCGACAGTAAAGGATTGAAGCAGGGCGTGTGGAAAGAATTTTATCCTAATGGGAGTATAAAATCAGAGAAGAATTATAAGGATGATCAGTTACATGGATATTACAAGGAATATGATAACAGAGGCATTCTGGTTCTTACAATGCTGTACGACAACGGCTCAATTGTAAAATCGAAAGTAGAAGATGAACCCGATATTGAGATAGTAAATAAATATGATCAGAATAATAAGCTTATCTATAGCGGGCCATACCGGAATAAAATTCCCGTAGGTGTTCACAGGGAATATAATGGTGAAGGAAAAGTCACCAATGCCTATGTTTATAATGATAACGGGCTTCTTTTATCGGAGGGTATAGTCGATGAAGCTGGTAAATTCAATGGAAAATGGAAAGATCTATACCCTGATGGCTCATCCCTTGCAGAAGGCCAGTATTCAGATAACAGGCGTACAGGAATCTGGA
>WSSedA1B3DRAFT_1000103_pt1 | contig 22632 bp, 21 predicted proteins | sample WetSurSiteA1Bulk_FD_9468 | JGI IMG/M metagenome (IMG submission 9468)
TCTGAGGGCGACGAGCATGACGAGCGCCGGGAATATGAGGAACAGGAGCCCGGGGAGTCCCAGCCAGAAGACAAGAGCCCCGGCCAGCACCGGGCCGATCGCATATCCTAAATTACCCCCAACGACGAAGTACGACGTTATCCGTCCGCGGTTTTCCGGTGAACAGAGCCGGTTCACCAGGCTCAATGCCGTCGGGTGGAAGCAGGCATGTCCTAATGCGGCAATGATGGCAAAGAGCATGATCAGGTAATAGTAGTGGGCAACGCCCATGAGTGCCACGAATACTGCACTCACGAACAGACTGATACTGATGCTTACTGAGAAACCCTTTGCGTCCGAGAGCCACCCGACCAGTGGCTGAGTGAATGATGAAGTGACATTATAGGCGGTAACAAGCAGCCCGGCGGCGAGGTAGGTATAACCGAAGTCAGTAATAAGAAGGGGAAGAATGGCAGGGAGTACCGGCATGTAAATATCCGTGACAAGATGTGCTGCCGCAAGCCCGGTAATGGTATTTTTTACGCCGCGGTTTTGTGGTATTATTTCCGTATCAGGCGTAGGATCTCGACCTCGATTTCCTGGACATCGTGGGTGTGGAAGGAAAAGGTGCGTTTAATGGGAAATACTCCGCCGACTCGTTCATCGATCTCCGCCCGCTCCGCTGTGTAGGTTTCTATAAATTGGGTAGAACCCGCATTAAAGATGCTGTACGTAACAGGAGCGATGGAAAGGGCGAGGTCGATAAACGGACGATCCGCATGCGCTTTCTGCGCCCCGAAGGGCGGGTTCATGACCACGGTATCACAGCGCCCGAGACACCCTAGGAGTGCTGCATCCCGCACATCGCCAACAAAGAACGCAACATCTGCATCAAGGAGGGCAGCATTTGCATTGGCTTCCCTGACTGCCTGTGGATCACTATCGATCCCTTTTACACAATCCGCCCCAAGCAGAGCAGCGCCGATTGCAAGAACCCCAGTACCGCACCCAAGATCGCATACTGTTTTCCCCTCAATATCACCTTTCATCAGTGCATGGTACAACAACCGGGCAGCAAGAGGAGCAGGTGTCTGGTATTGTTCGAGCGCAGCTCGCGGGTGGTGATAACCAGCAATACGCTGGAGTATCATTTCAAGGTGTTTGAGTTTCATACGATCTCGTCAATCGTATAGGCATCCCACGTACGGACACCACAAAGGATCTCAAATTCCTGGGGTGAAAGAACCGGCACCGGAAAGCGTACCTGATCATCATATGCGAGCCGTGGGCAGGCGGTATTGACATAACAGGCAAATCCAAGGTTTAGCAACTCGTCTGGATTTACCTCCCGCATGGTAACAATTACGGCAGCAGGGGAGAGCGATGCCAGCCGGTGGGCGAGATCCATCCTCTGCTGGCCACTCTTGGTGCTGACAATAATACCCACGCTTTTTGAACCCCTGGCTTTCTCCATGATCGCAAAACGGCGTCGCAAGAGTGCGTCAGCGGTCACTTCCTGCGCAAATCCGGTAAGAGGATCCAGCGCAATCACCCGTGCATGGGTAGCGAGAGCAATACCGATGGGGTGAAAGAGTCCTGTTCCAACAAAAAGGATCTCGTCTGCACCCGTTGATTTTGCTGCGGTAAAACTGCACCCGAGCACCTGTCCACGGTTCGGTGTACGCCCGCAACCTTCTGCAACGCTGCAGGTGAGTCCCTTTGCCTGCAGGAAAAGTTCCATCGCAGGAATCAGGTGGACATGCTGGACGGTTGTGAGAAGCCCAACTGTATCTCCTTTGAAGAATGGGAGTGCATTCTCCAGTACCGCTATATCAAAACCTATGTCGTAAGGTTCGAAGATGACCTTTGGCTGTTCATCGACAGGCGAATGCCCGAAATGGACGAGCACATCTGCATAGGTGAGCGTATCAAGCGCAAGATCGCAGGCACCATAACAGGGATCACCGCTCAGGATCACCTCAAAGCCGGCATCCTTCAAGGCAGCAGCTATAGTTCCTGACTGACGCTTCAGCCCCTCAGGGAACTGGAGTGCTACCCGTTTTACCCCTTTCTTTTTCAGGTTCTCAATAAGCTCAGAGGTGTCGTTCAACCACATACACCTTGTCGGTCACTTCGATCTTTACCAGTGACTTGTACGGGCGGCCGATATCCGGGTCGCCTCGCTGGACTGCAATACAGACGTCCACAACTTCAGCGCCGGCAATGTGGAGAGCTTGTAAAAGCGCTCTCATCGTGCCGCCCGTACTCACGACATCGTCAATGATTACGACCCGGTCTCCTTTATGTACCCCATTAAGGTACAGTTCGCCTTTTGAATAACCGGTGGTCTGATGAACAGCTATCTCTCCTGGCAATCTGTAGGCCCTCTTGCGCATGATCGTCATGGGGATATCGGTCATGTTCGACAGGATCGAACCTATATGAATGCCCATAGCCTCAACAACAACGATCGTCTCTACACCCGTTAAATCGAGCATTTTTACCATTGCGGTGCACACTTCGCGAAGGAGAGCGGGATCAATGATGGGTACGCCATCGGTGATGGGGTGAATGAAATAATTATACTCTCCCCTCTTTATCATGGGGCAGGTCTCAAGGGATGTCACAAGTCTGTCAAGCATACATTTCACCAATATCTTGTAAGAATGCTTCAATACGGTCACCATGGACGTGGGGCATGCAGACGATTCGCAGGTGCCCCTGCCGGGTCCACGAGACCTTCCAGGGTTCGGGCACGTTCCTGCAGGCAAATGTTGCCACGTTCACGTCCGGTGTAACGGCCTGCGGGATGCCGAAGGTTTCCATGCCGGCAATCAGGCGCCGGGTATTTTTCATACATCCGGAAACAATTGCCTTCATCCCCTCGACCCCGAGATAGTCGAGCACAGCAAGCGCCCCGACAACAGGAGCTCCGGGACGGGTACCCCCGAGCGTGTATTCCTGTTTTACCGAGAGGTACGGCGTATCGATATTGAGTGTATTGAGAATTTCCGGATCCCTTGTGAGCAGGCAGCCGGCAGGGATGGTACTCATACCCATCTTATGCGGGTCAACAGCGATGCTCTTAACACCGGGAAGTGCAAAGTCAAAGGGAACAGGATGGTTCAGGAAAGGTATTACCATACCCCCAAAGGCTGCGTCCACATGGAAGAAAACGTCCTGTGCTTCGGCAATTTTTGCCAGATCTGCAATAGGGTCAACCATGCCATACTCGGTGGTGCCGGCGATACCTACAAGACATACCGTGTTCCTGTCGATCTGTTCTGCCGCCTGATCTGCATCCATCCGGAAATCCCTGCCAAGCGGAACGGTCCGCATCTCAAGACAGAGAAGATCGCTGGCCTTCTTGAATGAGAAATGAGCTGATTCCGGCACGATGATGTTGGGATAGACAACCTCTTTTTTTAAGACTTTTGCAAGACGGAGCGCCTGGATATTGGATTCGGTCCCTCCCGAGGTTGCATACCCTCCTGCCTCCTTTTGGTGGAACAGGGTGCCAAGTCGGAGGATGAGAAGCTTTTCAAGCGATGCCGTTCCCGGAAAAAGCCCGGGGTCGCCGAGATTGGTCTCCATGAACATGCAGTGCGCCCGCACCGCTATCGGGTGGGGGATGGTGCACATGGAGCTCAGGATATAGTTGTGGTCAATATCCTCACTTTTTTTTTGGGAGAAAAAAGAGAAGAGGTCTTCTCTGGAGCAACCCTTATTCAGCATCGCGGTTTCTCGCAGCCTCGAGAATGATACGCTTTTCCGTACGGGCAACCGCCTCGCGGATCTTGGCGATTGCATCGATATTTGCCGATAAGCTTGCTATGCCGTGTTCAACGAGCCAGGTTGCCATCTTCGGATCAGAACCCGCCTGCCCGCAGATTGAGCACTCAACATTATATGCCCGGCACATCTGGATTGCCGTGTGGATCAGGTGAAGCACGGCAGGATGCTGGGGCTGGTACATGTCAGCAACATTTTCATTGTTCCGGTCAATGGCAAGCGTGTACTGGACAAGATCGTTTGTCCCGAACGATGCGAATTTTATACCGCACTTGAGGAAGTCCTCGATCATAATCGCGCTTGCCGGTATTTCGATCATAATACCGAGAGTGACTTTTTCAACATCCACTCCGCACGCCATCATCATTGCCTTTGCCGCCAGGAACTCATCAGGATGGGAAACCATCGGGAACATAATGCCGAGATTATCATACCCTTCCTTCCAGAGACGCTTGAATGACTCAACCTGAAGACGGAACTGATCCGGACTCTGGATGTCGCGGCGGATTCCCCGCCAGCCGAGCATAGGGTTATGCTCATGGGGCTCGTTCTCTCCCCCCAACATGTTCCGGAATTCATCAGTCGGGGCATCGAGTGTCCGCACCCATACCGGCTTACCAGGGAACGCATCGAGTACGATCTTGATGCCATCGTGGAGTTCCCTGACAAAATCCTCCTCCTTGTTGTTGGCGATAAACCAGCCCGGAGTCTTGTTGAGCCCAAGGATCAGGTGCTCTATGCGGAGTAATCCGACACCATCTGCTCCCGTTGCAGCTGCCCGGGCTGCTGCTTCGGGAATGGAAACATTCACCTTNACACTTGTAGCAGTGATAATATGAGGGGCGGCAGCTGCCATCTGCACTACCTGAGCCGGTTTTGCCGGAGCGGTTATCTCACCTTCATAAATGAGACCTTTTTCGCCATCTACGGTAATAAGCTGCCCGTTCGTCAGAACATGGGTTGCAGTTTTCGTTCCTACAACGGCCGGGGTCCCCAGTTCACGGCTGACGATTGCAGCATGGCAGGTTAACCCTCCCTCATCGGTAATGATTGCGGCTACCTTACGCATTGCCGGAACCATGTCAGGGCTTGTCATCTTCGTGACGAGAATGTCCCCCTCTTTCACACTTCCGGTGTCTTTTACATCCCGGATTATGACGACCCTGCCCGATGCGATCCCGGGAGCTGCACCCTGTCCCTGCAGAATTATCTTTGCGTTCTGTTGTTGTCCTGACATGCTCTTTGCCTCTTTCTTGTTCCCAATCGTGGTTATCGGACGGGACTGGAGAATATAAATAATCCCGTTCACAATGCCCCATTCAACATCCTGGGGGATGCCATAATGGTTTTCAGCAATCTTGCCATACATGGCAAGCTTGGTAATTTCAGCGGCAGACAGCACCTGCGTATCCTGTCGGGCAGCCGGTACATCCACAAGCTTTGTGCCGTGATCCCCGTCAGCGATGATCTCAACTTTCTTGTTCGAGATAAGGACGTCGTCAACTTTCTCCGATCGCTGGTCGAATATATATTTATCCGGTGAAACCGAACCGGAAACAACTGCTTCACCAAGGCCCCACGATCCTTCAATAATCGTGAGAGGTTCACCGGTAATGGGGTGGGAAGTGAACATGACCCCTGCCTTTTCTGAGTGAACAAGCTGCTGCACAACAACAGCGATATTTACCGTGTGGTCATCAAACCCCTGCTTGGCTCGGTAATAGATTGCCCGTGCCCCGTAAAGGGATGCCCAGCATTTTTGAACAGCTTCAAGGAGGGCTGCGTCCCCTTTGATATTGAGATAGGTCTCCTGCTGCCCGGCAAAACTGGCATCCGGAAGATCCTCTGCAGTAGCGCTCGATCTGACGGCGACGATCATATCTTCTGCAGAAATTTTTTTGTACGCATGACGGATCTCGTCTTTAATAAATGCCGGCATCTTTGCCTTAAGCACCATGGTCTTTGCACCATCGGCAGCTTTCTCCAGTGCCTCGTTATCTTCGACGTCAAGTCGTTCGTACGATGCAAATATCTTCTTTTCAATACCGGTCTCGACCAAAAACCTTCGGAAGGCCTGAGCAGTTACCACGAAGGCTTTCGGGACAGGGAGACCGATGGATGCCATCTCACCAAGAGAAGCTCCTTTACCCCCGACCGATACAATATCTTCCTTCCTGATCTCCTCGAGCCACAGAATATTAGGAACGTCCTTCATGCTCGCACCACTTATGATCTTACCTCCCTCTTGTTTAATAATTATCATTCCCGTTTTTTTTACCGTAAAAGAGTACACACCGGAACGGTCGGTTTTTGTTCTGCAGGGAAGGCATTTTCCATCGGTTAAAGAATAATCCTCTTTAAGTACGGTGCAGATAGTATATGGGTTTTTTATGGCAAACATAAGGGTGCTCGTCAGCGATCCGCTGGCAGAAGAGGGGCTCGAGATCCTGAAGAAGGCGTTCGAAGTTGACGTTAAAACTGACCTCAAAGAGGACGAGCTCTGCAGGATTATCGGGGATTATGATGCCCTGCTCGTACGGAGCAGCACGGAAGTCACGGCAAAGGTGATCGGGGCAGGGAAACGGCTGAGGTTCATCGGTCGTGCTGGCGTTGGTGTGGACAATATCGATATGGATGCGGCGACGCGCAAAGGCATTATTGTTGCCAATGCGCCGGAAGGCAACACCCTTGCTGCAACCGAGCACACCATGGCAATGATGCTATCCCTGGCAAGAAACATCCCGCAGGCAACGGCGAGCCTGAAAAAGAAGGAATGGAAACGCAGCAAGTTCATGGGTGTGGAACTCAACGAGAAAGTGCTCGGGATCGTAGGGTTCGGGCGTATCGGGCGCGAGCTGGCAAAACGGGCAATAGCGATGGACATGAAATGTGTGGCTTATGATCCGTTCATCTCCAAAGAGCGTGCTGCCCAGCTTGGCGTTGAGATGATGTCGGTTGAAGACCTCTTCAGGATTGCTGATGTGATCACGGTCCATACACCGCTGATCGCAGAGACAAAACACCTCATCAACGCAAAGAGTATTGCGACCATGAAAGACGGCGTGCGGATTATCAACTGTGCCCGCGGAGGTATCATTGACGAAAAGGCACTCTATGATGCGGTAAAGAGCGGCAAAGTGGCTGGTGCTGCGCTCGATGTCTTTGAAACCGAGCCACCGACCGATTCCCCGCTGCTCACCCTTGACCAGATCATTGTTACCCCCCATCTCGGGGCAAGTACCGCTGAGGCACAGGTGAATGTCGCTGTTTCCGTGGCAAAACAGTGCATTGAAGTTCTGAATGGCGGTTCTGCGAAGTACGTGGTCAACGCCCCGATGGTCCCGCCGGAACTGACAGAAGTACTCGAACCCTACGCCCAGCTTGCCGAGAAGATGGGCAGGTTTGTCATCCAGATTGCAAGCGGGCGGCTATCATCCGTCGAATGCATTTACGGTGGCGAACTTTCCTCCTATGCGGGGAGCATGAAATTTGTGACCCGGCTTGCCCTCAAAGGGCTTCTCGACCCGATCCTCCAGCAGCCGGTCAATATCGTGAACGCGGATTTCATTGCAAAGGAACGTGGGATAACGGTCAGTGAGACCGTCACTCAGGAATCCAGCGGATTCAAGAACCTCATCACCCTCCGTATCAAGACAGACAAGGGAGAAGAGACGGTCAGCGGCACGGTCTTTTTCAAGGGCCGCAGCCGCATTGTCGCTGTCGGTGGTTACACGATGGACATGATTCCCGAAGGCTACGTGATTGTTTCACGTCATCTCGACAGGCCCGGGGTTATCGGGCGTGCATCCACCATCCTCGGGAAATGCAATATCAATATTGCCGGCATGCAGGTGGGACGGATCAACCCCGGTGATAAGGCGATCATGATACTGAACGTTGACAGCGAAGTACCTGCAGAAGTGATGGAAGAGATCCGCGGCCTGCCCGGGATCTTCACTGCGACGTTTGCCAAAATTACCAGTGAGAAAATCTAATTTTTTTTTAAAAACAATACACAACAAATAGTGTCTTTTTCAGCTTTTTGGAGAAAATCAAAGCAGAATAAGTCGTTCTGCCGTGACCGTATAAAAGCCAAAAAAACGGATGACCATTTCCGGTCATTTTCTCTGTTTATTCCTCAAAAATCTTCACAGGTACCGGCAGGATATCAGGGCGGTTGTCAGTCATGATATAGGTATAACTCATGACATGGACCATGTATTCCAGGTATCCTTTTGCGATATTTGATAATCCTTCACTCCGCCGTCCGAGAATAAGAATATGGAACCACTGGATAAACAGGCAGATGAACGCAATGATCCCATATACCCAGAGAACAATTCCTATGAGAATCCAGTAAACAATACGAACGAGCAATTCCAGACGGCGTGCGTCATGCTCAAAGGAAAAGAGCTGGTGTGGTGCTGGTGTTTCGGTCATTTTTTAATCAGTTTAATGGTAGATCCTGTCTGGAAAAAACTCTTGTGCTGGTTCGATCGGATTCTAATAAGGTTCTGTATAAGGACAAGGCATGCTTTGAAAACCGGTACACTATTTTTTAATAATAAGATGACAGATGCTATAGAGCATCAGACAATTGCGGGCTCGTGGTCTAGTTGGTTATGACGTCGCCTTGACATGGCGGAGGTCCTGAGTTCAAATCTCAGCGGGCCCATTACCTCTTTTCTTTTGCTGGTTTTTTCCAAATTTTTAACGTGTAAATGCTGTTAAATCCTGCATGAACCGCCATGCTTTTCGTGATAGTGCTGGTGGTATTCTTCAGCCTGGTAAAATTCCTGTGCCGGCGTGATAGCCGTCATAATTTTGCCAAACCTGAATATGCCGGAAGTCTCCATAGCCTCTTTGGATTTTCTTGCTATTTTTCCCTGTTCTGCATCATGGTAAAAGATCACGGAGCGGTAATTTGTACCAATATCCGGGCCCTGTCGGTTCAGTTGTGTCGGATCATGGATTGACCAGAAAACATCGAGAAGGTGTTCATAACTGATCTTTGATGGATCATACGTTACCTGCACAACTTCCGCATGCCCGGTCTGCCCGGTGCATACATCCTGATAAGTCGGGTTTTTCAGCGAACCTCCCATATATCCGACCACCGTTGAGACAACACCGTTCACGGAACTGAACGCTGCTTCTACACCCCAGAAACAACCGGCCCCAAACGTTGCTGTTTTATATGTCTCCGCATCTTCTGTCATGATATTGTCTTCTCACTATGCCTTGTACCGCAGGTATTATTAGACTCTTCTGAGGTGCCCGGAAAATAAATCTCTCTAGTACTTTATTGGCAAAAAACAACATTTTTTGCATGAAGCGATTGTACCGCTCAATATAAGAACGGATACCGGGGGAGTCTATGCTGGTATGGCAAAACATCAAGTGACCCCACGATGATCCGCCTGTTCCGGGCAGTAGTGACTGCTCTTTCTTTTGGAATTGCTATCATTATCTTTATCCTGGCATGGATTACCGTTCCTGAAGAAGACGATGGTGGTGTAATGTGATCCTATACGAAGATTACGGTGATTTACCTGAAATTTCATTATTTACCGGGGCATATACTCTAAGGCAGGTAGGACCATGAAAATCCTTTTTGTCGTCTGTGGTGAGGGGCTTGGGCACACATCCCGGTGTCTCCATCTCAGTCATTACCTGCAACAGCAGGGACATACCATCCATTTTGCCGGGTATGGCAAATCCTATGATTTCCTGCACCAGCAGGGTGGTACTACCCTGCACCGGGTCCACCGTGAAGTCTGTCTTGAAGGGGAAAACGGCTTCTTCAGCCTGAAAAAGACGCTCTGGTCCTCAAAGTGGCTTGTTCCTGATACGATACGATCGGGATTGATTGTCCGACGTTTGATTCGTGATCATCATTTCGATTGTGTCGTGTGCGACACTATGTACGGCGGTGTTCTTGCAGCCCGGCTCGAAAAAACGCCGGTTATCTTTATCACGAACCAGAACCATTTCAACGGGCTCAATGGCACGACCAACCCTATTTGGATGTCTCTCAACTTTCTTATCCGAAGGTACATCCGTTTTTCTGACCAGGTTATCGTACCTGATTATCCGGCACCGGATACGGTCAGCGAATATAATATTGTCATCCCGAAAGGCGAAGAAAAACGTTACGCCTTTACCGGGCCTTTTTTTGAATTAGATCCTGCCCGGTACACCTCCTCACGGGAAACCATCTTCACTAGTTTTGGGGGGGAACCCTACAAACTCCCGATGTACCTGATGTTAAAGGAGATCGCAGACCGGCGAAAAGACCTCTTCTTTGATGTATTTTATACCGGGGCTGTCCTGCCTTATTCTACTGACAATTTTATCTCCCACGGGTATGTCCCTGACCTCTACGAGCACCTTGCGAGAGCAAAAATTGCGATTGCACACGGTGGACTTACCACGCTGCACGAGGCAATGCTCTTTGAAAAACCGGTGATGATCATCATGGACCCGGATCACCCCGAACAGCAGAACAATGCAAAAAAGATCGTGGATATGGGAGCCGGCACATCGGTCAACGGAAAGCTGGTGACTCTGGACCTTCTGGAGAAAAAAATTGCCGAAACGATGACCTGCTGTCCCCGGCAAATCCGGATTGTTCACGAAGCGATCAATGGCAGGAAGAATGCCGCCAGGATCATAATCGATGTTGCAAACCGCAGGCAAAATTAATATCGTACCATGACCGTAGAGCATTAACAAGAGTTACCATGACGGTTGTGAGTGAAATAAAAAACATCAAAATCGAAGACGAACTCCACGTATGCCCCGCATGCGGGTATGAACTGGGGTTCCACACTTCATTTCTCAAACCGCATGCCGGTAAAGACTCCCCGGTCAAATCCACGCGGGACGTCTACCAGGTGATTCTCATCTGCCCGGAATGTGGCGCACGGTATGATGTGGGTTGGCGGGTTTCGTTTACGGAATCGGAGAACCGTTTCGTGAGGACTACGGGTACTCAGATAACTACCTTGTAGACTGATGGACCCGTTTTTTATGGCCATGTGCCAATCCATGCCTGATGTTAAAAAAACAGATGTAACAAAGGCCGATCCATGAGAACACTCCCGGATTCTGCAGTGATGGTCGTTCACGGCCCGGAACTTTTTGACCAGGGAGATGTTGCGTGGCTCACGGGGGTGCTATCCCCCAAACGTGTCATTGTCGCCGGGGTTATGGCAAGGACTGCTGCAGAGGAATCAGGCTTACGGGTGGAATTCAATGCACAGCCCCCGAGCATGGTAATTCGTGCTCTGGATGTTCCGGTGTTCCTGGCAAACAGGGGAAAGACTCCAAAAACCGGGGAACTATTCGGGAATATTGTTGCTTCCCGGCTTGGTGATACCGGGCTTGTGCATATCGAGTGCTCGAGCAACACTGTATATTGCTGGAATGGCAGGGACGAAGAACTGGCCGTGTTACTTTCGCGTCTCACGGGATTTGGGAAAAGATCATTACAAAGCACCATTCACCGGCAGCGAAATATCCGGGAGATCCGTGGATGTGTTCCCGGTGAAGCGGTCTATGTAAATGGCATTGTGATAGGGCGGGCTACAGAAGATGTCGTCGTACTCCAGAGCAGAGGAGGTCTGGTTGAACCTTGTTCCGGCCTGGACCCCAAACCCCACGGTCTTGAGAAGCTCTCATTGAACCAGCGCATCGATATCAGTACCGCGTGGTGCAAGAGCGGGCCAATCCGGTCAGCATCACCACAAAGGAACGGGAAGGCACCAGGCAGCGGGCGCATTCTCGTGATCGATCACTGTGGACATGAAATCTATGCAAGGATGCCGGAAGACTGCTGCGGCGTACTTGCTATCGGGGATGATACGACCGCAGTGAGCGGGCATATCTGCGTCCATCATGGTATTCCGGTGCTGGGAATTGTCGATGGTGACCGGGATACGATCGTCCCTTCGGCTTTTGCACCCGGCTCAGTAGTTGTAGAGGTGCTTCGTGAACGTGACGACGATGTCGGCAGGGAGATTGCACAAAAAGTGCCAGATGTGCAGGTTGTCTGGGATGAGTGGGTTCAGGATATGCTGACATATCTCGATAACCGGGTGCGGGTGGTCATTGACCAGAGGGAAGACGTTTGATGCGATGCGCCGAGTGCAAGGGAAAAGGTATGTGCGGGCTGCCCCGCTGCCCCATAGTGAGCCGGTTCCATGCCCAGGCGGCCATGAAACCTGCAAGCAGTTACCAGGGTTGTTCTCCTTCTATCTTCATCGGAAGCTATGGCTGGCCGGATATGCATGGCGGCCCGCTGCTTATCAACGACAGCGATAACCCCACGGATTGGCTCGACCGTTCGTTAGGGATGGAGGAGATAGTAAGTATCCGTTCCCGCACGATCCGCGGGAGATCGGTACTTCCCTCGATCGCCGATAACCTGCAGGAGATCGCACGTTCCACCATTCCGCTGGATGTGGATGTAGTGTTTGAAAAACCGGTTATGTTCAGTCTTGATTTCGACGGCACGATTGCACCTGTCGGGTTCACTGGTCCGGTAAAAAAAATGGAAGTTCTTGGCAATGCCCGAATGGAACGGATTGTTGACCGGATTACCTCGGATACCGATATGGGTGCGTCCGATGCTTGTGGTACGCTCATGAGATCAGCAATTGATGTGTACCAGATAGCAAATCTTATGACCGCAGGGCTGCTCGGCAGACGGCGAACCTTCGTACCAACAAGGTGGGCTATTACTGCCGTTGACGATACGCTTTCCATCCAGCTCAAAAAAGAGATCGCACGCTATCCCCCGATTGAAGAGATCCGTCTTTTTACCGGGGAAATTTTCGGCAACAGGATTGTCTGCATACTCGTCCCGGGCGACTGGAAGTTCGAGATGATTGAGATTTGGGGACGCCGGACACTCTGGGCCGGGGAAGAGGAGGTTATTGTGCAGGACCGGGAGGGAATGACAAAAAAGGGATATTCCCCGATATCAGGTGCTTACTACTCCGCACGGCTCGCCGCCTGTGAATACCTTAAGAATGTCCGGCGGTCTGCGCGGGTCATCGTCATACGGAGTATCTCCAGCGATTACTGGGCTCCGCTTGGTACGTGGGTGATTCGTGAAGCAACAAGAAAGGCTATGACAAATCCTTCTGTCATCTGTGAGTCGCTTGATGCTGCTGTCCGCCAGGCATCTGCCACTCTTGGATCGGGCACCTGGGTACCCCACAGTCTCCTGATCCCCGAGCTCCGCACGCAACGGACGTTGTTTCACTTCTGATATGCCTGTGCAGATTTCGTCTGCCGCTGGTATCGCTCCCTGATACTTTCGAGCGTTTCAACGTCAGTGATATTCTTATCATCCCTGATCCGGATAAATCTCGGGAAACGGAGCGCATATCCTCCTTCATATGTCGGGCTTGCCTGGAGTTCTGAATATCCCACTTCAAACACCAGGTCGGGCTCAAACGACACTTCTTTTCCGGATTTTTTAATAACACGGTCTTTTAACAGGTCATAAACCTCTCCAAGCTGCTCATCGGAAAAACCGGTTGCAACACGGCTGAGAGCAATGAGTTTACCCTGGTCCTGACAGGCAACGAGAAATGAACCGAAGACATGTGCACGTTTCCCCTCGCCCCACTCCCCGCCAATAACTGCAAGATCGAGCGTATCGACATCGGGTTTAATTTTAATCCAGTTTTTTCCCCTCTGGCCCGGGGAATAGGGAGAAGCCGGCACCTTGATCATAATTCCCTCATGCCCTGCTTCAAGAGCTTCTTTATACGTCCGTTCGATTTCCCGTGGATCACTGCTGACAACCTGGGGGGCGAGATACTGGTTCACAACACTCTCGAGGCGTTTCCTGCGCTTTTCCAGCGGGAGATCGATGAGCGTCTCACCATCAAGATAGAGGATGTCAAAAACATTGGGGACCATCTCGATTGCATCCTGTGCTTCCGCGATATCGTGGCGGCGCCGGAACCGCCTGAGCACTGACTGGAAAGGCATGGGTTTGCCCTCTTTGATAGCGATTACTTCACCATCGAGGATTACATCGTGTGAAGTTGAGGTTATCAGTTTCTCAATCACATCAGGGAGAGCTGCTGTTACATCCTCGAGTCTGCGGGAATACAGCCGGGCCCAGTTGCCTTTTTTGTGAAACTGGAACCGGGAACCGTCATACTTGAACTCGGCGGCAATCTGACCGTGCTCCTGGATCATATCCGGAATAGTGCCCTGCTGGGCAAGCATCATCCGTACGGGGTGGAACAGCGTGATGTGAACCTCCCGTAAAGCATCAGGTCCCAGTTTGGCGAGCCGTGCGACCTCACCCGCATCGTTCAACGCCTGCATCGCATGCTCAACGAGTGCAGAATCTGCTGAAAATGCCCTGGCTATGGCGTCCCGCACGCTGCCCTCCCCGACACCTATCCGGAGTTCTTCGAGCATGATCCTGGTAAGATATCTTCCTTCAAGCGGGTGAGCATTGCCCAGTAACCGGCGGACCGCCAGCAGTTTTTCCCGCTGGGATTTTTTCCCCTCCATTTCAGCGATCGCGATAAGTTCGGCGTACACCCGGACGAGATCCAGGTCTTCATGGAAAAAGGTAGTCTGCGATTTTATCGAAAGCAGCTCCTCTACGGCACGTCCGGCATCTCCCGTAATGGTAATTTTTTCGATGACCTGTTCTTTTTTCATGCCAGCTACATAGCCGATTGCTTCATACAGGAGATTTGGGCCGATACCAAGCTTTTTTGAGCTCCAGTCCGGGAAAATCCTGCCCATAACAAACCGGACAAAGACCGGGAGCTCTTCAGGCGTCAGGGTGGGGAGAATATGGCTGATGATATCAATCATATCGAGACGCCCGGGCGTCCCTTCCAGGTGTTCGCAGGCCCGGGAAAAGTCCATAAAAAGCATGAAAGTTCTCGTTTGTGATGTTGTCCAAGCACACGCATTAACGTTTTGATACTTTTTTTTGGAATGAAATGGCCAGATATAGCCAGATTTTAAAAAAAACAATTTTGTATCCTGATTTCCCCAGATCCAAGGTAAACAAATTTATTACCAGCAAGCGTGATTTTGTAGTATGGACGAGGAGTGCCAACCCAATGCAATCGTCAGGGTAAAACTCAATAAGCTGAAAAAGGATTTTTTCGATTATATTGAAAAAAATAGTGATAAAATTGACGCAAATGTTCCTGTTTTTTACGGCCAGGTTATTGACACCCTCGAAAAAACTCTCCCGGATGTCAGCGATGATCTGTACGATAATTTCATTGACAGTATTACCCTGCGGGTGCTTGAAAAAAGTGCCATGTCCAAAGATATCGCGTATGTTGAGAAGCTGTTCGATTATGCTGAACGGAACAAACGCAGGAAAACCGGAAAAGCGCTCTTCGACATTGTGCTCGGGATAAAGCTGATCAACCTCGGCAAATATGCTGATGCGATTGAGCAGTTAAAAAAATACCGGAATGTTGACGTTCTCATCTGCCCTGCACTGGCGTACTGTTACTTTGCCCGCTCTCCCCAAACGGGAGGAGATACGGACCAGGAAGAACCAGCCCGGGGACCCACGCCGTCGGCACTTGCCGCCCGCGAGCAGATGATCGAGCTGGTCCGCTTAAATCCTCCCAGGAACCGGCTCAAAGAGATGGGTATTGGCGACGATCCTGGGATCAACAAAATCTTCTGGTTCATGCTAAAACAGGCGATTACATGGTTCCCCGAAGAACGGGAATTTTTAAGGATAGGAATCGAAAAGGCGTCAAGTGATGGGAAGCGTGATATCCGGGAGGAACTCCTCGGGTTGGCAATTGAGAGGTTCTTCGACGATATGTACTTCCTCCGAGAGCTCTACAAGCTCAAGCTCGAGAAACGCGACGCCGGGGGTGTAGCGGGAGTGGTCAAGCAGATGACCCAGCAGTATCCCGATGAGCTTGAACCAATCTATTACGGTCTCAAGCTGGCAATCATCACAACCAGGGAAGATGTCTTTGACAAGTTCAGGAAACTGGCGGTGAGTAAAAATTTCCCGCACCACGCTCTCTCTCTCCTCGATTTCGGGTTTGAACTGATGAGCGACAGACACTCTGAGGCACATGCCTGCCTGGATGAAATTAAAGAGACGTTTGGCACGCACCATTATTATATCACCCTGCTCGAATACGTAGCGCACGATTTCCTCTCAGATGATGAAAAGAAAGTCAAACAGGCAAAAAAGGCGGTAATTAACTCGATTGACCATTATTGCCTCAAACTGCTAAAGATTAAAGATACCTGAAAAAACACCGGATTCCGATCTCAGCATACGAAAACTATCTTTAAAAAGAAAATATCCGAATCTGGAGAACTGTTTTAAAAAACCAAGCTATGATATGGGGATTTTTATCTCTCTATTTATCAGGTACGATGAATGCCCCCGCCCCCGAAGGGACGCCCCCGCGGCGGCTCTGTGACTAAAAATCAAAATAACTCCCTACCCGCCGTGCCTATCAAAGGTCTTCAAACGGGGAACTTTCGGATACATAACTATTTTTATGGTTTGGGTGAGATCCGAATCGATTCAGATCTGTTTCTCCAGAGCCATTCTCCCGATCCTTTTTCAAAGTTTTATGCACTGCGGGCAGGAACCGGATGTTCCGCACTGGGTAGCGATAACGAGCGTCTTCTCCTCATAGAAGAGCCCGAGCCCCTCACGGGCGCTTGCCATCACCCGTTCCGGTGTGTTGTTCATCTCGCTCAGGTGAGCAAGAATTACCTGTGGTACGTCTTTTCCCAGTGTCTGCAGGCATCGGGCGGCAGCGGGGTTGGACAGGTGCCCCCGTTTGGAACGGATTCTCCGTTTCAATGATTCGGGGTAAGGGCCGTTCTGGAGCATGTCCGGGCAGTGATTACTTTCGAGTACGATGGCATCACACCGCCTCAGCAGGTCAAGCATATGAGGAGTTATGATACCGGTATCGGTGCAGTACCCGAACCTGACACCGTTTTCCCTGATGATAAATCCGCAAGGTTCGGCAGCGTCATGGGAGGTGGCAAACGGTTCGATTTCAAAATCCCCAATGGCAAACCGTTCATGACACCGGCACACATGACTATCTATCCGTTTGTCAGAAGTGCGCCGGTGGTGGAGAAATTCCTCGAGTGTTCCGCCAGTTGCATAGACCGGGACCGCAAGACGGCGGGCAAGCACATCAAGGCCTCTGATATGATCCCCGTGTTCATGCGTTACCAGTACCGCATTAATGAGCCCGGGATCAAGGGACGATCTGTCCATTCGCAGGAGCGTCTCTTTGGTACTCAGTCCTGCATCCAGCAGGAGTGCCCCGCTCTCCCCTTCGAGAAAAACGCAATTACCTTTGCTTCCGCTGGCAAGAACCGTGCAGCGCATCGTCCTATTATTGGGCGTTCTCGTATTATAGTGTTTAACCCATCGTATGTTTTCAGGATCAAAAGAGATCAGCGGGTATCCGGAAGGACATGGATGGCAGTGGCTTTGACACCCGCGATTACTGCCGTCCCGACCGCAAGTCCGAGCTCATCAGCAGATCTGCGGGTCACCAGTGCCGTCAGCGGAGACCCGAAGTCGATCGTGATGCGGACAAATGGTCCAAAGGGTACCATCTTTATGATTGTTCCCGTCAGCTGGTTCCGTACACTGGTTTTTGGCAAATCCCCATCCCTGATTGCGATGGTCACTTCTTCTGGCCGAATATACATCATAACCCGCTGACCGGGTGGAATTGTTGTAATCGCTTCAAATATCGCATTTCCACTATCAATAGTAGCGTGCCCGCCATCATTTGTCGTTACGATACCGTTCAGGATTGTTTCAATACCAACAAACCGTGCGATGTCTTTGCCAGCCGGATGATAGAAAATGTCGTTGGTTGTACCAACCTGGACAATCCTGCCGTCCATGATCACGCCAATACGGTCTGCAAGACGCTGGCCCTGGAGCATATCATGAGTCGAGAGGATAACCGTGGTGTGCAGTTCCCTGTTGATGTGAAGAATAAGGTCTTCAATGATCTCTGAGGAAACCGGATCAAGATTTGCCGTTGGTTCATCCAGTAAAAGCACATCCGGTTCAGTGACCATCGCACGAGCGAGTGAAACGCGCTGCATCTCCCCACCGGAAAGTGTAATCGCCCTTCTTAAGGAAAAATCGTTTAGGCCTACCAGACCGAGTGCAGCCTGGACGCGTTTTTCAATCTGCGATTTTTCCACGCCCCGGAATTTCAGACCGAATGCAACATTCTCAGCTACTGTTGTATTGAGCACTGCGGGTTTCTGGAAGACCATACCCATACGCCGACGAACTGAAAGCCGTGCCTTTTCCTGAGCGGAAGTTTCGGTACCATCAAAAATAATTTTCCCGGTCGTGGGGGTATCAAGGAGATTGATTAACCGGATAAGTGTTGTCTTCCCACTCCCACTCGGGCCGATCAGGGTAAAAATCTCCCCTTTCTGGATGTCGAGATCGATCTTTTTGAGAATTTCAGAGTCACCGAATTTTTTGGTAACCGCTTCGATCCCGATCATGGCTGATACCTCCGGGCAATGAACTTCATAAGGAATACGACCATCATGGAGATGGCAAGCAGGATTATACCCAGTGCCATGGCCAGTGAAAACTCTCCCATACCGGTTCCCAGTGCAATTGCTGTTGTCAGCACACGGGTCTCTCCCCGGATATTCCCACCGATCATCATTGCAACACCGACTTCAGAGATAGCACGACCAAAGCCAAGAATAACTCCTGATAATATGGCAAACCGTGCTTCCCTGATGATCTCAAAAATACCCTGGAATTCTGTGGCGCCAAGGGATACAATCGTGTCCCGGATATTCAGGGAAATTCCTGATAGTGCGGAAATAACAAGACCTAAGATAATCGGAAAAATAAGCACGGCCTGGCCCAGGATCATTCCTTCAGGTGAGTAAAGCAAACCTAAAAACCCGAGCGGACCACTCTTTGATATGAGGAAATAAACCAGGAGACCAACGATAACGGTTGGAACAGAATAGAGTGTCTCTATTAAGGTGATAAGAGCCTGCTTTCCCCTGAATTCACGGAAATGGATTAATCCGCCGAGGGGTATGGTGATTACCGCGGCAATGAGTGTCGCGCAGAGAGAGATGTATAATGAAAGTGCAGCAATCTGAAGAAGATCGGGGTTGAGCGTGACAATCATATTGACTGCCTGTAAAAAGCCCTCGATGATCTCACTCACTGCAGGTCACCACACAACTGTCGTGTATTGTTTGGAGCGCAATAGTAAAAAATGGCGGGTTATTTGTCATTTAAAAGAGAAAAAGATTAAATCATTTTCACATTCGGCAGGATTTCAGCGGGGATATCAGTTCCCGATGCCATCGCCGGGACAATAGGAGTCTGACCGTCTGCATTCAGGACTGCCTGACCATCTTTGCCGATAAGCAGATTGATGAAGTCCGCTCCGCCTGCTGCATTTCGGGTGCTCGTAGGGATAGTCACCCCATAGATAATCGGGGTTCCGACTTCTGTGACCGTTGCTGAACCCGATGGGCGTATAACCTGCACGTTCGCGTACCGTGCTGTCATAGTGGGATCAGAAAGATCTATCTCTGGCGGGAGTGTCACATAGGGAAGTCCTGACTGAATCGCGACACTGCTGTATTCAAAAGCATAGTCAACCGTACCGGCTTTCAGGAGGGGAATAATGTCAGGTCCGGTCTTGGTGATGACAAGTTTCTTGCCATCCGGGGACGGGTTAGTTGCATCAATCGTACTCTTGGCTCCATCGGTCACTTTTGTTATCTTGCTGTAGGGAGCAACGAGTGTGCTGAAGATAGAACCGTCACCGTATTTCCGTTCAGAGAGGGCAATGGTCATCAGACTTCGGTACCCTGCGGGATCCGTTGTTGGATCACTTATTGCGTAGGATATGTTCTTCGTTGAAAGAACGGTATACCAGTTATCTGCATTGATTGTTGCAGCTCCCTTGCTGGTGTTAGTGTAAACGAGCACCATGCTGTTCTTTGCAAAGTCCACGTCAAATGTAGCATTCTTCGTATACAGGTTCTTGGGGATCAGGACCGTATCAGCGCTTGCCAGTACATCGGCAAACATATTCTGCTTGTTTACTTTATCGATGATTGCTGCGCTTCCTCCGCTATAGAGCTGGACATCCATGTCCGGGTGTGCTTTCTCAAAGCTCTTCTCCAGTTTGGCAAACGATGACGCAAGGCTTCCTGCATGGTATACCTTGAGCAGCTTTACTGCTGTTGCTGGTGTGCTATAATCTCCGACATTTCCTGCAGGGGCTGTCGGGACACTGACACTCATGGGAGTGAACAGTGACTTTCCGTACTTTTCTTTACCATAATCAGCAATATCCTGCTGGGTCTGTGGCGAGAGCAGGAAGTTGATGAAATCATTCGCCATCGTGATTTTTTCTACCGGCTGTTTGCTGGTAGTGACCGCCATGACGCTGTATATATTGAGCAGACTTGCACCCTGGGTCACGATCGGATTAAGGTTCAGCTTGCTCTGGTATGCCAGGTAGGTACCTTCATCGGTCAGGGTGTATGCTCCCTTCTCGCTTGCCATCTGGAGGGTTTCTCCCATGCCCTTCCCGGCTTCAATATACCAGTTCCCGGATTTCTGGACATCCTTGGCGTAGGTATACCCGGCGCCTTTCCAGATATTCTGTTCGGCAGTGTGGGTACCGGAACCGTCACCGCGGGACACGAACATTACCTTCGTATCGCCAGCCTTGCCCTTAGTGATGATGGTCTTGAATGCGTCTTCGGGAGTCATTCCTTTAATCCCTGCCGGATCACTGGCTGGTCCAACAATTACGAAGTAGTTGGAAGCAAAAGACCGTCGGTTCAGTCCGTTCCCGCCTTCAAGGAATGCCATTTCCTGTGTTGGGGAATGTACCAGGAGCACATCAGCGTCGCCGCGTTTCGCGAGTTCAATTGCCTTACCGGTGCCCTGTGACGTAATCAGAAGATCTACATTGTTCTGTGCTTCGTACTTTGTCTCAAGATAATTCAGGAGCCCGGTATCGTACAGGCTCGTTGTCGTAGCGATAAGGAGCTTCTGCCGTGGTCCGGTAAATACAACGGGTGTCGCTGCCGGTACTGCTGTTGTCGCCGGGGGAACAGTTGTTATCTGGGTTGTCACTACCTGCTGGGGTGCGGGAACTGAACTCGTACATCCTGCGATGAACACACCTCCAACAAGAAGGATGATCAGCAGGATAACCAGTGATAATTCAGAGAAACGTTTCATACACATCAATCCTTTATAGCAATAGATCAGCGATTATCAATAAAAATTGTTTCTTTTTTAAATTGTTAACTTTAAAATGTTAACCAATTGATAAGCAGGTGGTATACCAGAATAAACAGTCGATCACAGAGTACGAGAGAAAAATATTATCGGTAGGGATTTCGATACCTAAATCTTTTTTATGATTTCTGAAAAAACAGGAATACCTAGGATATCCTCAGTTTCCTGAAGATATTTTTCCCTCATCAAATTGATCATTTTCCGGCTCCCTTTTGCGGTAGTCAGTATCCCCACGCGTTCAGCACGGGTGACAAGCTCTTCCTGCTCCATCATGGCAAAATAGGGCAGGACATAATAATGGGGGACCTCAAGAAATTCTGCCAGCCGTCGTGTAGTCGGGAATTTTATCCGGATCTCATTCTGTACAAATGTGAGGGAGATCGAGCACTCTGCGAGCTGGATACGAATCGCCGCATCAAAAAGGATATCAACCGAGAGGGCAGCCATGAAAATCTTAGAGTTATATGGGACTGGGGAGCATAAAGATTCAGAGCACAGTGCCCGGTGCAGGAAAAAAAGAAATGAACAATACGAGATCTAAAAGAATATAAGCACTCTTTTCAGTGCTTCTTTTTCTTCAGGTCTTCTGCAACGGGTTTCATGTAGACCACTTCGGCTTTGATATCCTTAGCAATAAGCTCAATCTCAAATTTCCGGAAGTGGGTTGCTTCAATCTGGATCTGGCCACCGGTCACTGCAACGATGCGGTACTTCGGTGACTCAACACCTTCACCGACTTTCTGGCGTTCACGAACGTAAATCTTCATGTTAGTTTCACCTACCATACTCTTTCCCTTATCACATAATCTTTATGCATGGGAAATAATCAGCGTCTGATATACCACCTGGTTTACAATGACTTATAACATCTCTTTGCGATACGAATGATGTTGTGACTGATCATGGAAAAACGGTTTGAGATAAACAGCGGGTTGCAAGGCGAAACGCTCGTCAGGAAAGGATTGCACAGGAAGCGGGCGACCGGAGCACAGATACGTATTACCCCGGACCTGAACGTTATCAAAATCGGTGGACATGCGGCGATCGATTACGGGCGCGATGTAATGTATCCCCTGATAGAAGAACTGGGGCAGTTGTCAAAAAAATATCAGATGCTGATTGTGACCGGAGGAGGAGGCCGGGTCCGGCATATTATGGATGTCGGCATGGACCTTGGTATGCCGACAGGCGTTCTTGCTGAACTTTCCGCTAAGATTTCCGAGCAGAATGCGATTATGGTCTCCATCCTGCTCTCAAAATACAATGGCGTCAGAATCCATACCGGGGATCTTCTTGAACTTCCCAGCCTGCTCAAGCTCGGGATGCTGCCGGTCATGCACGGGACGCCCCCGTACGGTCTCTATGAACATCCTGCCAAATCCGGGTCAATCCCTCCGCACCGCACTGACACCGGTGCATTCCTGATCGCTGAAGTCATGGGAGCAAAGAACTGCATTATCGGAAAAAATGTCAACGGGCTGTACATGCAGGATCCGACAACACACCCTGATGCA
>WSSedA1B3DRAFT_1000104_pt1 | contig 22613 bp, 22 predicted proteins | sample WetSurSiteA1Bulk_FD_9468 | JGI IMG/M metagenome (IMG submission 9468)
CACCTGGTCTCATTCCGAACCCAGAAGTTAAGCCAGCTCACGTAGTATGTTGTACTGAGGTACGCGAGTCCTCGGGAATCATACCAAGCTGCTATCACCTTCCTTACTTTACATGGCATCTGTTCTTTTGAAATTTTTTAGTAAGCGAATGTTTTCATTCAATTTGTCACATTATCGATCATGCGATACATCAGGTTCATGACCTTCGTGATACATTTCGATCATCCCACCCCACCTCTTTATCTTCACCTATCACCATAACCAAAGATAATGATCAGCGATCAGCCAATTGACGTTCTCGCCGACCTCAAAGCAAAATTATCAGATCCCAGGAAACCAATTTCTGTAATGCGGCAGGATTTTTCTGCTTTCTATGATGAAATGGGAGCTGATGATGGCGAACCTGCCGGAATTGAGTCTGTGGAAATAACAAAAGTGCTGCAAGGTTACTGGATCACGGTTCCTGAAGCAGTATCAGATCGCATAATCCTTTTTTTCCATGGTGGAGGGTTCAGTTTTGGATCTACCAAAGATCACATGGGACTGTGTACCCGAATCGCTCGTGCTTCCCTTGCACGAGTCTTCTCGATTGAGTACCGGCTGGCACCCGAAAACAGCTTTCCCGCTCCTGTGGATGATGCAATAGCTGCGTACCAGTTCCTCCTCTCTCGCGGAGTTCCGTCGCACAGAATAATCCCCGTCGGCATTTCATCCGGCGGGACACTAGTGGTTGACCTACTCTTGTCTGCACGTGATCGGGGAATGCCGCTTCCTATGGCCGGAGTCTGCATGTCCCCTCTGGTTGATATGCTTTTTAATGGAGAATCGGTGACAAAGAACCTGGATAATGACTGGATCACTCCTGCATACCTTAATACAATCCGGGCCGGATACATTGCCGGGAATGACCCGAAGGATCCTCTGGCGTCACCCGTGAATGCACGTCTTTCCGGTTTTCCACGGCTCTATATCCAGGCAGGTACACACGAGTTATTGTTATCCGACATAGCCACATTTGTTGACAAAGCGAGGTGGGCAGGAGTCCCGGTCCAGTTCGAACTCTGGGAAGGTATGTTCCACTGCTGGCAGATCTTTGCCCGGCAGATACCCGAAGGACAGCGGGCAATCAGCCATATCGGGGCGTATATCCAGGACGTCCTGATCCGGTAATTTCTGAAGCCGGACAATACGTTTTTATTTTTTAACTTACTTCCCTTTGTTTACCAGTATGATCCGCGGAATTATCCTCTTATTTCTTACTCTTATGGTTGTCCAGTTTCAGGTTATGCCAGTCGAGGCGGCTTCAATGACACTCACCAATATAAACTATACTCCTCCCCTCCCTATTGTGACCGGTAATGAACAACACGTGATTGCCAAGTACTATCTAGGCCTTTCCGGCGCGACCACGTTCATTCCAAGTCACCAGCTCCAGATGCAGACGGAGCTGTCGAATGCACGGTGGAATATCCAGGTCCTTCTTAATGGCCTAAATGCTGCCCAACAGAGTGCCTCGGGTTCCACAGCGTTTGTGAACGGTGCTCTCCTCTCCTATTCCCCGAATAATGATGTTTCACTTGAAGTCACCATTGATGGTTTTGTACCGCGGATTCAGGAGGGTCAGATTATGATACTTCGAACAAAAGAGATAGGTAATTTCGGCAGTGTGGTTCCGGGCAGCGAAATTACGGTCAGTCAGCCGGTTGCAGGAGAACCGGTAACTTCCCTTCAGTCTACGTATCCAACACCCAGTCCCCCCTTGGTTCACCCTTCACCGACTAAGTCCGTGGGATTTTCATTAACTTTGGGAATTAGTGCAATCATTCTCGTATCTATCGTCATGTACAGAAGGAGCAGGTAGCTCCAAAGGCAGGAACTTCCCATTTTTACCGGTTCTATCAATACCTTTACCCGTCCTGACTTCCCACCCTTTTTATGGATTTAATGAGCGCTTGGGATGCTCTCTCTGGAAAAACACCTGAGGAGAAACTGGGATCAATTGGGATACTAGGTGGCATGGATGTTGATATCCGTATGTTGGATGAAATCAGCCGGAAATATGGAATCGAGGTCTTCTTATTTTTTGAAGAAGATCTTGCACGCATGCGGACGCTTGAATCGGTAATTGAAGAATATGATGTATTTCCAGAGTACGGGCGACCCTATGTCAGCATCGGAAGTTTCCTCCGGTTTACGAGGGATAACGACCCTTCGTTTGAGCAGACGATGCGGGAGTTCCCGCTCATGATCCAGGTTGTGAATACAGGGACCATGCAATCCTCCAAAGACGGAACACTGACTCATTATATCACCGGGTTGATGCCTTTTCTGGATGAATTAAACATCGACGAACCGCTTCCGGAATGACTTAGAGTTTTTAACGATATAGCATGGCAAAAAAATCCCATACCTATATATGGCAGTTTGTTATAGGGCTTGGGTTTCTTTCCGGGCTCTGGACCGCTATTGGTATCAATCCCCAGGAAATAATCCTCAATGTTCTCGGAACTGTCACCGAATCGGTTTATACTGATCCTGCTATCCGTCTCCTCTTCATCGTACTGCCAACGATCCTGTTGATAGTTTCCATCATTGGGGCATATAAAAAGGGAAAATTTCTCGGCCTGATCTCGGTTATAGTTGCATATTTCGCCGGATTGTTCATCCTCATCTCGACCACGACTTCTCTTGTCTTTCTGTGTATCGCCATAATTATTGGCTATCTGGCAACTAACAGGAAGCTGACAAAAAAACTGATCGGTTCCTGACCGTCCTACAATAAATTCTAGCAACGTCAACCAGGGGATCATCATATCCCATGATCAACTCACTGTGCCCTCGTAAAAAAAGCATTTTACGATTTTTCGGGGAAAGACTGAACCAGTAATCGACCACACAGGTTAACAATGTCTTATCGTTAACGTATGAAAAAGGGCTTGTTTTTATGTTTTCCTTATTCCTTTCCGGTAGTGGTAATAATTAATCATTCAGGATTAAAATGCCAAAAAGGGCCAGCATAATACCCATAAGTAATACTACAATGCCGATCAGTCCTTTTACTGCGATGATTACCTCCGGCAGGAAGAACCATATTGCATAGCTTCCTGTTATGCAGAAGACAAGACCGACAATCAATGCAAAAATTCCCATTTTATCCATTCAATACCTCAATTTGTTTTGTTTTATGAATCCCTCCTAATAAGTTTATTGAACATATCAGGGAGATGTCTTCCGTTCATAATGGTGTTTTAACAACTTCCATGGGTAAGGAAGTATAACCATAAGCAGCATTGCCGCTATAATCGGGATGGGAATTGTTCCGAGTGCAGCGGCAAGAGAGTAGTTGTCAGCGATCATTCCATTGACCGCAACTCCCAAACCCCCAACTCCTATAGCCAGACCAAGCATCATGCCGGAGGCGAGTCCCACGTTATGAGGCAGGAGTTCGTGTGACATGGCGACGGCAACGGCAAATGTTGACCAAAGGAAAAACCCAAAGAGAAGTACTGCTATAATTGAAATAGCTCCGGAACTCAAAAAAAACAGGTAAAAAAATGGAATTGCAATGGCAAAACCGAGTATCATGAACTCTTTTCTGCCGATCCAGTCAGATATATAGCCACCCATAACCTGTCCTGCAACTCCTGACAGGAGCATCAGGGTTATAACTATGTTTGCAGTTATGAGGTCATATCCCAGCGTGACCAGGTACATCGGCAGGAACGTAATTGCTGCAAATACCGCCCATGCCCTGAGAACAGACGCGATTATGAGGATCACAAAAGGTTTCTTTGACTGTCCCGCGTCAGTTTTTACTTTTTGTTGGGGATGTGATGCATGTGCCCCCGTAATCCCACCCGGGAGAAGGTACCTGAGGGCAAATACCATGAAGATAGCCGGGAAGATAAGGAAAAGAAGTCCGGGGAGACCAAGCCAGAAGACAAGAACTCCGGCCAGAACCGGACCGATGGCATAGCCGAAATTGCCTCCCACAACGAAAAATGATGTAATTTGCCCACGGTTTTCCGGTTGGCAGAGTCTGTTAACAAGACTCAGTGCGGTCGGGTGGAAACACGCATGCCCCAAAGCGGCAATGATGGCAAAGATCATTAACAGGTAATAATAGTCCTGTGCAATTCCCATAAGAGAGACAAATGCAGCACTGACAAGCAGGCTGATACTGATGCTTACCGAGAAACCCTTTGTGTCTGACATCCATCCAACGACCGGCTGGGTGAATGATGAAGTGATATTGTAGGCGGTGACAAGCAGGCCCGCAGCGAGATAAGAATATCCATTGTTTACTACGAGCAGGGGAAGAATGGCGGGTAGTACCGGCATGTAAATGTCCGTAACCATGTGCGCTGCAGCAAGTCCTGTGATGGTATTTTTAATGCTACGTGGTTGGATTATTTTTTCCGTTTCAGCCGTAGTATTTCAACCCCGATTTCCTGTATATCCTGCGTATGAAAGGAAAATGTGCGTTTCATGGCAAACACGCCCCCAACTCTTTCATCAATCTCCGCGCGACCCGTCGTGTAGGTTTTGATAAATTGGGTAGATCCTGCATTAAAGATACTATAAATGACTGGAGCAACAGAAATGGCGAGGTCGATGAAAGGACGATCCGCGTGAATTTTCTGCGCCCCGAATGGCGGGTTCATGATCACGGTATCACAAAGGCCAAGCACTTCAGGAAGTGTTTTATCGTTTACGTCAGCAACAATAAATTTTACATCTGCATCAAGCATTTCAGCATTTTTATGTGCTATATCGATCGCCTTTTTATCAACATCAACGCCGTTCACCGATGCGGCTCCCAGAAGGGCAGCGCCAATTGCGAGCACACCGGTACCACTGCCAAGATCGCATACAACTTTTCCCTCAATATCCCCCTTCATGAGTGCATGGTACAATAACCGTGAAGCAAGAGGTGCCGGAGTCTGGTACTGTTCAAGTGCAGGACGTGGGCTGGAGAAACCGGCAACGTGCTGCAGAGTCATCTCAAGTCGTTTGAGTTTCATGCGATCTCATCTATTGCATATTCGTCCCATGTACGGACGTTGCACAGGATCTCAAACTCCTGTGGAGAGAGTACGGGAACTGGGAAGCGTACCTGATCATCGTAAGCGAGCCGGGGGCATGCCGTATTGACGTAACAGGAAAACCCGAGGTTTAACAATTCGTCGGCGTTTACCTCCCGCATGGTAACAATGACTGCTTCTGGGGAGAGCTTTGCAAGGTGCCGTGCAAGTTCCATACGCTGCTGCCCGTGTTTCGTGCTGACAATAATTCCGATTGTTTTTGCATTGCGGGCTTTCTCAATGAGCGCAAAACGCCGCCGCAAAAGTGTGTCGCCATTCACATCCCGGGTATCTCCGGTGCATGGATCAACGGCAATCACGCGTGAATTGGTTGCAATCGCAATGCCAATAGGGTGAAAGAGTCCTGTACCGACAAAAAGGATCTCATCTGCCCCGGTCGCTTTTGCAGCAGCAAAATTACAACCAAGAACCTGTCCCCGGTTTGGTGTGCGCCCGCTTCCTTCAGAAACAATTACGGTAATCCTTTTTGCATGCAGGAATTCTTCCATGGCAGGAACCAGGTGGATGTGCTGAACAGTTGTGACAAGCCCCACAGATTGTCCTTTCAGGAATGGGAGAGCATTCTCCAGTATTCTGATATCAAAATCTATCTTGTACGGTTCGAAAATTACCTGCGGATGAGGTTCTATAGGTGAATGTCCGAAATGGACGAGTACATCAGCAAATTTGAGGGTATCAAGTGCAAGATCGCATGCACCATAACAGGGATCCCCACTTACGATCACATCAAACCCCGCATCTTTTAGTGCAGCAATTACCTCAACTGAACGCCTCTTCAATCCTTCGGGGAACTGGAGAGCGATCCGATTCACTCCCCTATTTTTTAAGGTCTCAATAAGGTCAGAGGTGCTGTTCAACTATATGCACCTTTTCGGTCACTTCAATTTTTACCAGAGATTTATACGGGCGCCCGATATCCGGGTCCCCACGCTGAATTGCAATGCAGATATCAACGACCTCAGCACCGGCAATTTCGAGAGCTTTTAAAAGGGCCTTCATTGTGCCGCCAGTGCTGATGACATCGTCGATGATCACTACCCTGTCTCCATTATATACCCCGTTGAGGTAGAGTTCGCCTTTTGAATAGCCGGTTGTCTGATGAACGGCAATCTCACAGGGTAATTTGTATTCCCTCTTGCGCATGATAGTCATAGGGATATCGGTCATGGTTGACAGGACTGAACCGATGTGGATACCCATCGCCTCGACAACAACGATTTTTTCCACTCCGGTTAAGTCAAGCACCTTGATCATCGCAGTGCATACTTCACGGAGGAGTGCGGGATCAACGATGGGCACACCATCGGTAATCGGGTGAATAAAATAGTTATAGTCCCCCCGTTTCACAATCGGGCAGGTTTCAAGGGATTCTACGAGTTTCTCAAGCATACATTTCACCAATGTCTTTTAAAAATTCCTCGATACGATCGCTATGGACATGAGGCATGCAGACAAGTCTCATGTGTCCTTTTCGTGTCCACGAGACCTTCCAGGGTTCAGGGGCCCCCTTACAGGTAAAGGTCGCGACGTTCACATCCGGAGTAATCGCACGAGAGATATCGTATGTTTCCATACCTGCTATTAATCGTTCGGTGTTTTTCATACATCCTGAAACAATTGCGGTCATCCCTTCAATGCCGAGGTAGTCAAGCACGGCAAGTGCCCCTACCACGGGAGCACCAGGACGGGTACCGGCGAGTGTATACTCCTGTTTTACAGAAAGATAGGGTGTATCGATGTTGAGCGTGTGGAGTATATTCGGTTCCCGGGTGAGCAGGCAGCCGGCCGGGATAGTACTCATCCCCATCTTGTGAGGATCAACAGCAATAGTCGTAACTCCCCTGAGTGCAAAGTCAAAGGGGATGGGACGTTTGAGAAATGGTATCACCATACCCCCAAAAGCTGCATCTACATGGAAGAAAACGTCGTGTGAATCAGCGATCTTTGCCAGATCTGCAATTGGGTCAACCATGCCATATTCTGTAGTGCCGGCGATACCCACGAGACAGATAGTATTTTTGTCAATCTGCTCTGCTGCTTTTTCTGCATCCATCCGGAAATCTGCACCAAGTGGTACGGTCCGTATCTCAAGACAGAGAAGATCACTGGCCTTCTTGAATGAAAAGTGAGCTGACTCCGGAACAACTATATTGGGATATGAGACCTCGTTTTTTTGTACTTTTGCGAGACGGAGTGCCTGGATATTTGATTCAGTCCCTCCTGATGTTGCGTACCCGCCGGCTTCAGGAAGATGGAAGAGAGTGCCAAGTCGCTCAATAAGGAGTCGTTCAAGAGACGCTGTTCCTGAAAAAAGCCCCGGGTCACCAAGGTTTGTTTCCATAAACATACAATGCGCTTTCACTGCAACAGGATGAGGGAGTGTGCACATGGAACTTAAAATATTGTCGTAGTTCATATCCTCCCGTTTTTTTTGGGAGAAAAAAGAGAAGAGTTCTTTTTCAGAACAACCCTTATTCAGCATCGCGGGTTCTCGCAGCCTCAAGGATGATGCGTTTTTCTGTGCGGGCAACCGCCTCGCGGATCTTGGCGATTGCATCAATGTTTGCCGAGATACTTGCTATCCCGTGCTCAACGAGCCAGGCTGCCATCTTCGGATCAGAGCCGGCCTGTCCGCAAATCGAACATTCAACATTATATTCACGGCACATCTGTATAGCAGAGTGGATCAGGTAAAGCACCGCAGGATGCTGGGGATTGTACATATCAGCGACATTTTCATTGTTACGATCAATTGCAAGCGTGTACTGCACAAGATCATTAGTTCCAAAAGATGCAAACTTGATTCCGCACTTGAGGAACTCCTCGATCATGATGGCGCTTGACGGAATTTCGATCATAATGCCGAGTGTGACGTTTTCAACATCAACACCGTACGATTTCATCATCTCCTTTGCGGCGACAAATTCATCGGGATGGGAGACCATCGGGAACATGATGCCGAGATTATCATACCCCTCCTTCCAGAGTCGCTTGAATGACTCGACCTGAAGGCGGAACTGATCGGGGCTCTGGATGTCGCGCCGGATTCCACGCCAGCCGAGCATAGGGTTGTGTTCAAGGGGCTCGTTCTCCCCTCCCATCATGTTCCGGAATTCGTCCGTCGGGGCATCAAGTGTCCGTACCCAAACTGGTTTCCCCGGGAATGCATCGAGTACGATCTTGATGCCATCGTGAAGTTCCTTGACAAAATCCTCTTCCCTGTTATTGGTGATAAACCAGCCCGGTGTCTTGTTAAGGCCGAGGATCAGGTGCTCTATTCGCAACAGTCCGACACCATCAGCACCGGTTGCAGCAGCCCTTTTTGCTGCTTCAGGAATGGACACATTAACCTTTACTGATGTGGCAGTTATGATTTTAGCAGGTCCGGCAACTCCCTGTTGAGCTGAAGGTGCTGCCACGGGAGCTGCAGGGGCAATCGCACCTTCATAAACGAGACCTTTCTCTCCATCAACCGTAATAAGCTGCCCCATCTTCAGAACGCTGGTCGCAGTCTTGGTTCCCACAATTGCCGGGGTTCCCAGTTCACGGCTCACGATTGCAGCATGGCAGGTCAATCCCCCTTCATCAGTAATAATTGCAGCAACTTTTTGCATTGCCGGAACCATGTCAGGGCTTGTCATTCTCGTAACGAGAATGTCGCCCTCTTTTACACTACCGGTGTCTTTTACATCACGGATGATAACTACCTTACCGGAAGCGACACCTGGTGACGCCCCCTGTCCCCGCAAAATAATCGTTGCGCTCTGTTGTTGACCTGACATCTGCTTTGCCTCTTTTTTGTTTCCAATCGTGGTGATAGGGCGTGACTGGAGAATATAAATCGTTCCGTCCATAATGCCCCATTCTACATCCTGAGGAATTCCATAATGGTTTTCTGCGATCTTACCATACGTGGCAAGCTTTGAAATTTCTTCTTCGGACAAGACCTGTGCATTCTGCCTTGCACCTACAACATCTACGAGTTTGGTGCCGTTATCACCGTCAGCGATAATCTCCACTAGCTTGTTTGACACCAGTACGTCAACCACTTTCTCTGACCGTTGGTCAAAGATATATTTATCCGGTGAAACAGAACCGGAAACAACCGCCTCACCAAGACCCCATGATCCCTCAATAATAGTTAGAGGTTCACCGGTAATCGGGTGGGATGTAAACATTACTCCTGCTTTTTCGGAGTGAACCAGTTGTTGCACGACCACAGAAATGTTCACCGTGTGATCATCAAACCCCTGCCTTGCACGGTAATAGATAGCCCGCGCTCCGTACAAAGATGCCCAGCATTTCTGCACAGCCTCAAGAAGTGCGGCTTCACCTTTAATATTAAGATAGGTCTCCTGCTGCCCCGCAAAACTTGCATCCGGCAGATCTTCAGCAGTTGCGCTCGACCGGACTGCAACGATGAGATCTTCGGTATCCATCTTTTTATACGCTTTTCGAATATCGTTTTTTAAAGCCGAAGGTATCTTTGCTTTAAGCACCATCGCTTTTGCACCATTGGCAGCTTTTTCGAGAGCCTCATTATTCTCGACGTCAAGTCGTTCGTATGATGCAAAAATCTTCTTTTCAAGACCAGTCTCAATCAAAAACCTTCGGAAGGCCTGAGCAGTTACCATGAAGGCTTTCGGGACGGGGAGACCAATGGATGCCATCTCACCGAGAGAAGCTCCTTTACCGCCAACCGAAATGATATCTTCCTTCCTGACCTCCTCAAGCCAAAGAATATTGGGCACTTCGTTCATGCTCGCACCACTTATGATCTTATGTTACCCTTGTAAATAATTATCATCGCCCTTTTGTAACTTATAAAAAATTTTCCGGGCGATCGGGTTTTTTAAAAATCTATAAATGATCATTTTCATCGTGTAAAGAATAACCCTCTTTAAGTACGGTGCAGATAATATAATGGTTTTTATGGTAAAAGCGAGAGTGCTCGTCAGCGATCCGCTGGCTGAAGAGGGGCTCGAAATCCTGAAAAAGGCGTGTGACGTTGACGTCAAAACTGACCTCAAAGAGGATGAGCTCTGCAGGATCATCGGGGACTATGATGCCCTGCTGGTGAGAAGCGGTACTGAAGTGACCGCAAAAGTTATCGAGGCCGGGAAACGGCTCAGATTTATCGGGCGAGCCGGCGCCGGAGTGGATAATATTGATACGGATGCAGCAACCCGCAAGGGGATAATTGTCGCAAATGCCCCCGAAGGCAATACCCTGGCTGCCACAGAGCATACGATGGCAATGATGCTTTCCTTGGCAAGGAACATCCCTCAGGCGACTGCCAGCCTGAAGAAAAAGGAATGGAAGCGCTCGAAGTTCATGGGTGTCGAACTCAATGATAAGGTTTTGGGCATTGTTGGCTTCGGACGGATCGGTCGTGAGCTGGCAAAGCGGGCAAATGCACTTGATATGCGGTGCATTGCGTACGATCCGTTCATCACCAAAGAACGGGCAGCCCAGCTTGGTGTAGAGATGATGTCGGTTGAGGACCTTTTCAGGATTGCTGATGTAATCACTGTTCATACACCTTTGATCAAAGAGACAAAACACCTTATCAACGCAAAAAGCATTGCGACAATGAAAGATGGTGTCCGGATTATCAACTGCGCCCGTGGCGGCATCGTTGATGAGAAAGCACTCTATGATGCGATTAAAAGTGGTAAAGTGGCGGGTGCGGCGCTTGATGTTTTTGAGGTAGAACCCCCATCTGAGTCCCCGCTTCTCACACTTGATCAGGTCATAGTCACACCGCATCTTGGTGCTAGCACTGTCGAGGCCCAGCAGAACGTTGCCATTTCGGTCGCAAAGCAGTGTATTGAAGTTCTCAACGGCGGATCTGCAAAATATGTGGTAAATGCCCCGATGGTCCCGCCGGAACAGGCAGAAGTCCTTGAACCTTACGCGCAACTTGCCGAAAAGATGGGTAGATTTGCGATTCAGATTGCTGCAGGTAGGCTCTCATCTGTTGAGTGTATTTACGGTGGCGATCTTTCTTCTTATGCAGCCAGCATGAAATTTGTCACAAGACTTGCGCTCAAAGGGCTACTCGATCCAATTCTCCAGCAGCCGGTAAATATCGTGAACGCGGAATTTATCGCAAAAGAGCGAGGAATTACGGTCAGCGAAACGGTGACGCAGGAGTCTTTAGGTTTTAAGAACCTGATCACGATCCGGATTAAGACTGATAAAACTGAAGAAACGGTGAGTGGCACGGTATTTTTCAAGGGAAGGAGCCGGATTGTTGCAGTTGGCGGCTATACGATGGACATGATCCCCGAAGGATACGTAATTGTTTCACGACATCTTGACAAACCGGGAGTTATCGGACGTGCATCCACGATCCTCGGAAAATGCAATATCAATATTGCGGGTATGCAGGTCGGGCGGATCAATCCCGGTGAAGAGGCAATCATGGTGTTGAACGTCGACAGCGAAGTCCCCGAAGAAGTGATGGAAGAAATCCGTTCAATGCCGGGTATTTTCACGGCAACGTTTGCAAAGATCACATCACAGAAGATCTAAACTATTTTTATTCAGGTCTTTTTTTAAAACAATCACAGTCATCTGTAAATTATTTATTCTCGTTCGATAACACCTTCCAATTTTATAGCACTCTTTTTAAAAAAATGACTTTCATATTCGCGTTCTGGCAGGGTTTCAGGGTCCAGATGTGATAAAACTATGTGTTAAAAACACCCTTGATTTAAAGGTCGTTGGTGGGCATTAGGTGAGGTGTAAATCAGCCTTATTTTGGCAAACAGAACGATAATTAAGCGTATTTTCCACAGGAACTGAAAAGGAGGGTTTTACGGGTTTTTCTCTATTAAGGGTGACCACGGGAGAGAAAATCGGAGCCCGTATAAGGGTTATTTCACTCAATTTGAGCCTTGTGGGAATATCCCTTTTTTTGCCTCAGGAATTTTATGCTCTCGTGAATCCAAAATAAAAATTGTCCGAATTCGTTTTCGGGTTCTGATCCTAGAGAACGGAAAACCAGCAAAAATCTCATTACCTGTGGGATAGACAACATGCGAGTTGTCCGATCCAATTTTTTTTCACCCCTCGAAAAAATTGACCCTCACGTTGGGGTTCTGGCAGGGTTTCGGGGGTTCAAACGGGTAATTGTAAGTGGCAAAAACAGCACCGATTGCAGGGCCATTGGCAGGCATTTGGCGAGGTGCAAATCTGCCTCCTTTAGGCAAACAGAGCGAAAATTAAGCGTATCCTCCATACGAACCGAAAAGGAGGGTTTTACGGGCTTTTTCGCATACCACATTACAATAAGAGTATGAATCGGAACCCAAATTGGGCTTATTTTCCCGTAGACCTGCGTACCTGTTTTTTAGCATGGTATTACCTTCACCAGCCTCGGCCGTACTCCCCGGAACAGGGTATACAGATAAACTTCCCGTCACGAACTCGGGCCCGGTGCTCGGCAACCATCTCACCGCAACTGGAACACTTGACGGATGCGAAGATCTTTGCCCGTACGGGAATCTCCGGCTTTACTTCTTTTATAATGAAAAGTTCCTCTACCGGTAGCTTGAGGATATTGTCAATCACCCTAGTCTGACGTTCATTGAACTCTTGTTGTTCAGCGGGTGTTGCTGTTCCGCCCATAACTTTTTCCCTGAGAACCGATGCCACAGGATCAATTTGCTGAACAACCGGTTCCGGTCTCTGGACAAGGCGGATTGCACGGTTGTATTTCCGATCGATGAAAGTATAGGCATGCTTTCCCAAGTCATGGAGGATCAGGTTGCCTTTTCCCACCGAACAACCGGCAACAGCCTGGATTGCATCTACCCCGCAGGCATCGTTCTCCACTATACAGACAAGTTCTTCATCATCCGAGCGACCGGCTAAAAGGGCGGCAATCGCATACTCTGCAGCCCGGTAACCGAGTGCAAGCCCGGGGCATGCGTGCCCATGGAATGCTACGGCATCATTGTAGGATTTTATGGATTGAATCGTAGGATCACATCACTTCCAAATATATCGTCCATTGAGCGGGAGAATTATAATTATATATGGATATCCTGACAGGATTCATTAACATTTGTTTTGTGTCGTTTCTGCTAACCGGCTTTATTGATTATCTTCCGAAAAAGCAGTTGCAATTTTGTTCTTCCGTTTCACCAGATACCGATATTTCGGGGGCTTGAACGGAATGCCCTATTATTAGGTTCGATCTTGAGCACAATATATGGGCACTGACCGAACGACCCGAACTTCAATCGGCGCAAGAATCCCGAGACAGTACTGGATTCATAGCGGGACATGCCAAACCGGTCGCGGAGCTCCTGTACGGTGACCCACCGTTCATCTGCCGCTTTCTCCACCATGTACGTTTCGAGTAGTTCTGGGATTCCCGGATATTTTCTCATGCCTGCTTTTCCGTTTTAATTTTTAAATGTCAGAAACCAGTCAGGACTCAACACGTTTTACCAGGTTTTCCATCACGGTATCCACCGCTTTCCAAGTGGGCGTGTCTGCATGACGGAGGACATAGGGACGCCCCTCATCTCCTGCTTTTACCATTGCCGGGTCGAGTGGAATGGAACCAAGATAGGGAACATCCAGATCCTCTGCCGCTTTCTTGCCGCCGCCCCTGCCAAACAGATCAATAGGTTCTCCACACTGGGGGCAGATCATCCCGCTCATGTTCTCGATGATGCCGATGACCGTTAGTTCCAGTTTCTCGACGAACTTGACTGCCTTGACTGCATCAAGCACTGCCACATCCTGCGGTGTGGTGACGATAACGGCGCCCTGCACATTCGGGGCTAGCTGAACTATGGAGAGTGCTTCATCGCCAGTACCGGGCGGGAGATCAACTATTAGATAATCAAGTGATCCCCAGTTCACTTCAGAAAGGAACTGCTGGATAACAGCCATCTTCATCGGCCCACGCCAGATAACCGGGGAACTCGTATCCGGGAGCAGAAATGCCATCGACATGACCGCGAGTTTCCCGGTTACGTGGACCGGCTCCATGGTTTTTTCCAGAACGGCCGGTCGCTGATCTTCTACACCCAGCATCTTGGGAATATTTGGGCCATGAATGTCAAGATCGAGCAGCCCGACCTGCCTGCCGTGAGCTGCGAGAGCTGAGGCAAGATTGACGGATACAGTGGATTTACCCACGCCTCCCTTGCCGCTGAGGACAATTATTACGTGTTTCACATCGATCTTTGCTTTCGGAGGAAGTCCCTTCGGGATGGTATGCGGTTGTGCTGGTGCACAGGAGCTGCAGTTCTCTTCGCATGCCGTTTCGTTGGATTGTAGATTTGCTGTCATTGTATCAGTATCTCAAAAAATGTGCAGGGATTACTCGTCCCTGTTAGCATTCATTCTTCTCTTCTTTAGTCATCTCTGCAAGGACCTGTGCAGTCGGGCCAATATCTATGATCTTGCCGCCCCGCATAAGCGCCAGCCGATCACAGATGTCACGGACAAAGTCCATGTCGTGCGAGACCACGATGAAGGTTTCATCCATCTCATCGCGGGCATGCAGGATCGAGTGCTTGACGTCCTGTTTTGTGATTGGGTCCATTGTGCCGGTCGGTTCATCGAGAATAACAAGATTCGGCTCCTTAATTAGCACCTGAGCAAGGGCTACACGGTGCCGCTCGCCGTCAGAAAGCTCGCCCGGGAACCGGTTCAGGATCTGCCTGGATTTCTCTTCGTTAAATCCTGCCATCCTGAGCGTAACAACCGCTTTTCTTAATGCGAGCTCTTTGGGGAACTCAAGACCGATTGAGTCGGTCAGGTTATCGAGAACAGTGCGGTGCGGAAACAGGTCGTACTCCTGGTGCAGGAGCCCGATATATTCTTTCGCCCGTCCCCGCTCGTCAATACCGGGTTTTGTCATATCCACCCAATCATCACCGATCAGGATATTCATCTCGCCGCTCGTTGGTTCAACGATGCCGGCGATGATACGGGAGAGTGTGGTCTTACCCGCACCACTTTTGCCGATGATGCCGAAGATTTCCTTCTTTGCGACATCGAATGTTACGCCATTGACGGCTCTCACGACACCCCTATCAACGGAGATAAAACGTTTGGAAACGTCCCGTGCTGCAAGGATTTTTTCGCCCAAGTCCGATGGTGCTGATTCTTCTACCTCATGGTAGTCTTTGACAAACGTGCTGATTACGCTTTTTGGCGAACCAATGGCTGCTATACTACCATCGGCCAGCAGGATCGCACGGTTTGCCATGTCTTCAATCACGTGCGAAAAATGGGAGGTGACGACCATGCCCATACGGTTCTTTTTTGCCGCGTCAATGAGCATCCCGTGCACCAGCCGTGCGGTCTCGGGGTCGAGCGTCCCGGTCGGTTCATCGGCAAAAAGCATTGCCGGGTTTTTAGCGAGTTGCCGGGCGAGCACGACCCGTTGTTTCTCACCTCCGGATAGGTCACGGGCAATGTGCATCATCCGGTGGGAGAGTCTCACCTGGTCGATGAGATCAGCAGCACGGTTGATGGCTTGTTCCTGGGGGTAACTGATGTCGTCAAGCGAGTGGAGAACATTCTCGATCACCCGGTCATCACCATAGAGGGCAAATGTACGCTGGAACATAATCGCTGTCCGGTGCATGACACGGGACTTCATCCCGTTATTCTTCTCATCCCAGAGATCAACATCAACAGCCACGAGATTGCCGCCGCACTCGGGACATTTTTTACCAGTACGGCTCTGGACGTCCATGAAAGAACAGTAATCGCAGGCAGCCATGTGATAGATGATCGACCCTTTAGTCGGAGGTTGTTCAACACCACGCAACAGGTGCATCAGCACACTTTTCCCGGCCCCGCTCCTCCCGATCACACCCATAATTTCGGCTTCCGGGATCTCAAATGACACATTGTTCAGGACCCGTGTGTCATCGAAATCCATGGAGATGTCCTGTACACTGATGAATGGTTTTGACATATTTTCCTCTCCTCAAATACAGGTTATTCTTCAGTAATCTCGCTGTTGACCGGCGTTTCCCGATCCTCTGCCTTTCTCGTGCAGCCTTCAGTGCATTTCTTGCAGGACCCCAGTCCCCTCCCGATTACCCGTCCCCGTTTCAGCGGGCCGGTCCCATCAAAGTTCGGCATGGAAAATCCTCATGAATGTTCTGATTGAATTATTACACATATGAGCATAAAGATTTAAGGATTCAGTACAATAAAAAAAAGTAAGCGGGAGTGAGTACCGCATGTGCATCTCCCGGTAGCCGCTTTGGTACCGGCACACCGGCGTTCACTTTTCCGCCACAGCCTTGGTCCATAAATTTCTATTTTGAACCGGGCGCACCAACAACGATCTTCAGCGCGGACGTAATCTCGGGAAGCATCTCGGCAGGGAACCCCACCACCATCTCATCATCGGCAATCCCGGAAAATTTCCTCGACCCATCGCACCCAAGAGAGAAATTCGGCAACCCGGTTAGAAAGGTCTGTGCTGTTGCATCGGACCAGACTGACTGGATACCAGAGAACTCCGCATGAATCCTTCCACCTAACCGGAAGAGAGAACTCTGGGCAAGTTTAAGCATGTTTCGTGGAGTCGTCACAATTATGACGACATGCGGTGTGAAAGGCGTTTTTTCAAGTGGGGAATACATTGTCGCAAATGTAGACCAGATATTTCAAAAATTTTCAGGATTAAGTTATCGTTGATGGAAAGAGCGGTGCGACATTATCTGATGTACGGGCAGAGATCGATCCCTACCAAAATTTTATCAGACCCTCCACCAATTACCAGATTACTATCGATGTGATCGATCATGGTTGATGAACGGGAGAAGATTCTATTAGCAACACAGGCTGCCACCACCTTCAAACCAGATTATATGACCAATGACAAACTGGAGGCGGCAACCAAAGGACACGGATCACTGGTAATTCCGGTGTATTGCGCTGCCAATTCCCTCGCAGAGGATGTGTTCTGCGGCATTGGTTCCCCAGATATGGAACTATTAAGCCGGATGACTCTGGTCGATGCCGCGGCTGCGAGCCTGCCGCTGGATATGGTCATGGAAAAGGCCATCCGCCATGCAAAGCTAGGTGGTGCTGCTCCTGAGAATGCGGCATTGATCGTCGCCTCACTCGCTTACTTTACCGGTTCATGTGCCCGATCCGGTGTTCCGCTCGGAAACCGGAAACTCGGAGCCATTGCACGAATGCATGCCGGGGCACCACGGACCAGTGCGATTGCCCTTACAACCGGGAAATTTACCCACAAAATACCGGCATTTCCGGCGTATCTTGCCGTATACAACCAGCTGATGGATAAGAAGCTCACCCGGGTGGATGGTGCCATACTCCCCCCTTTTATCGCAGGTGGAGCGATCTACGGCCACAGTGCTCTTGGGGAGGATATCAATATTCCCGAGATGGCACGGAACACGGCGAGAGTGGGCACTGAAGCGATGATAAAAAGTATGCATGGGGCAGGCATAACCGCATATCCCCTCTGGCCCGCACTCATCGGTGCTGCCGTAGCACTTGAAATGATACATCCTGATGCAGCACTTGGTGAAGAGTTTGGCGCTTTTGGAGATATCGATACCGCCTATCTTGCCGGGAAAGGTGCGATTGAAGAGGTAAAACTCCCCCCAAAAATTCATGTCCGCGGCACGCATGAAGAATACGACACCGCCCGAGTGGTTGGGGACTTTGGTCTTATCCTGAAAGATATCGGAGGCCCATCTGTGATTGCATCCATGGCCTTTGAGGAAATCTTTGCCGGATTTGAAGAAGCTGCAATGATCGGGGCAGGCTTTTCAGGAGGTCCGGTCAACCCTCCCTTGGGCCATGTGTGTGGTGACTGTATGCCGGCACTCCGCCTGCTGATTAAGCACGGCGGAGATCCATATCCAGTCGCAGAAGCAATCACAGAATATAAGATGAACTCGTTTATTGATCCTGAGATGGCCCTCTGCTCGCTCAATACCATTGCCCGAAAGGCCGAAACCGTTTCCCGTGGATCCGTCTCCCACGCCTGTATCCTCGCAAGCGAGGCTGTCCGTGACCGGGCAATTTACCGGAGGGCTGTAAAAGTCTACGATATGATGAAAGCCGGAAAATCAGTGGAGGAATCTGCACGGACTCTGGATGATGAGAGGAAAGCTGCTGTCGAGGCACGGGGTTCTGCTATCTTGTCAGGATTTACCGGTCATAAAATTCAGCTGAAATTTACGGTAATAAAACCACAGGGACGACGGACGGATGCCTTCACGAAGAAATACTGGGCATTTGACTCCTTTGTTTCCTATGATATCTCAATAGATGGCAAACCCTATCATATTGAGAACCTGGCAGCAAAGGCTGTTCCTGAGTTCGCGCTCAATGAGAAAGCCAGAGAAAATCCGGATATGGGGACAGCACTCTTTGCCGGAGCAGTTCTTACCCAGGAACTGCAGTACATCGGTCACACGATCATCAATGTGACCGTGCCTGCAGCGGTGGCAACCCTCCTCGGTAAGGATGAAAAAACCGCAGCAAAAAGCGCAGAGTCGGGAGCGTATCTTACAAAGGCGATACCAGGAGCTAAAGACCGTGCCTTTGACGTTGCACGGCTGGCAAAAAAGATCTATACCCGCTTGAATCTGCCAAGTGAGGCGTAGGGTATCAATAAATGAAAGTTCTGGTAATTGACCCGAAAATCGCCGGAATATCCGGGGATATGCTTATTGCAGCTCTCGTAGACCTGACCGGATCTGCTGATCCCCTTGAACCCGTAGCCGATGCCATTTGCGAACTTTCGTGCTGCGATCATTTTTCTTTTCAGGTTAATGACGTAGATGCAGGAGGAATTTCTGCAAAAAAACTCACAATTGAGGTTAAGGAAAAAAACCACCGAAATCACACCGATATGCGGGATTCAATGGTGGAAATTACAAAAAAAACCAGGCTTTCGGACACTGCTCAAACTATAGCACTCCGGATTATAGATGACCTCCTTTCAACAGATGCAAAACTGCACCGCTCCGGTTTTCATCACCATGAGATGTCGTCCGTCGATACGCTCTTTGATATCGCTGGTTCACTGGCACTCTTGGATCACCATGGTTTTTTTGACGGAGAGATCTTCGGGACGCCTCCGGTTCTTGGATCCGGCTTCGCCCGAATTGCCGAAGGGGAGATTGCCTGTCCTGCTCCGGCGACGCTCGAAACACTCTGCAGGCACCAGATCTCCTATTCTTCATATCCTGCAAACATGGAAATGACGACTCCCACCGGAGCTGCAATTTTTGCAAATATTATCCATAGGATTGTGGATGCCTATCCCCCCATGACACCGTTGCGGGTAGGATATGGTACCGGGTCACGTTCTGTCCAGGGCAGACCTTCAGTTCTCCGGGTGGCAGAAGGAAGGAATTTTGATGCGATTCAGGACCGGATCATCATGCTTGAGACGAACCTCGACGATGTTCCCGGAGAGACGGTTGGATATACAGTAGAAAAGCTCCGTGAAGCCGGTGCGGTAGATGTTTTTGTAACAACAGCATCCGGAAAAAAGAACCGTCCTGTCCAAATCCTCCATATAATCACCAACCAGCAGGACTATTCTGGGCTGTTGGAGATCCTCATGGACGAGACAGGTACCCTCGGAGTCAGGATTCTTGATATACCGCGGCTGGTTGCTCATCGGACCCGGCAAGTAATAAGCGTCACTGTGAGAGGTGAGGTGTTTAATGTCAGCGTTAAAACCTCCACCGTCAACGGAAATGTTCTGGCAAAAAAACCTGAATATGACGATCTCAAAAAGATTGCACAACGCCTTAACATTCCATTTAACAAGGTAAGAGAAGAAGTTCTCGCACAACTGGGTTCTCTGGCCCTCGATGTGTGACATACTTCGTAAAGAAAAGCGCGTGTATTCAAAACCGACTTACTTATTAAAATATACTCTAAACGCTAAAAGTCGATTAATTCAAAATTTCAAAATCTTTTGCATTAAACCTGAAAAATATTCCACCTTTCGAAGCGTTTGACGGTGAAAAAAATGTTCGTTCGGTGTAGATTTTTCCGGTTACTCCTCGAAAATCTTGACGCTAACCGGCAGGATATCGGGACGTTTGTCGGTCATGATATACATATATCCCATGACGTGAACGAGATATTCCAGGTATCCCTTTGCGACATTTGAGAGACCTTCATGCCGCCTCCCGAGGACCAGAATGTGGAACCACTGAATAAAAAGACAGATACCTGCGATGATCCCATAGACCCATGCAACAATTCCGATGATAATCCAATAGGCAATCCTGATGAATAGTTCGAGGCGGCCAGCATCATGTTCGAAGGTGAAAAGTTGTTTTTGGGAACCTGTTGTTTCCGTCATTTTTGATCAATCACCGGTAGATCGTATCTGGCTAAATAGACTCTGTGCCAGTTTTTGGCGGAGAATTTCAATACAAGATGGTCATGTCCTTAAAACAAGTACACTATTTTTTAATAATAAGATGACAGATGCTATAAAGCATCAGACACACACGGGCTCGTGGTCTAGTTGGTTATGACGTCGCCTTGACATGGCGGAGGTCCTGAGTTCAAATCTCAGCGGGCCCATTGAATTTTTTAGTTCAATGGCTTTTCTCATAGTGAAATTATTTTTTGTTGTTTTTTTGATTTTGACCTGGTCAAATTGGTACGCAAAAGGCAGACAGGAAACTCTGACAACGAGAGCCAACAAGTAGAGGAATTCTGCTGTAGATCCCAAGAGGAAATATCCTGAAAATATCAAAACCACGAATTCTGCAATTATTGTGGAAATAAACCTGCAAAAAAAATTTAGATATAGGGGTTGCGGAGTGCTTTTCCCACACCGAAAGTTGCACGCTCTTCGAGCGTCTTTTTGTTCTTTGAGATCTTCTCGTTTGCCAGCTTGGTCACGAGTTCAAGACCTGGCTTGACCTTCTCGATTGGCTGGGTCTCAAAGCATCCTGCTGCCATTGCTTTGCCCCAGACCGAGTCTCCGATCTTGGACCTGACAAAGACGGTGCTCCATCCATCGGGGCTGCCGACAGATCCGGTGGAGATATCACCGAGGTTGGCAACGTAGTCAAGGCAGACATGGCATCCTGGCTGTTCGTATTTGTGGGTTACTTTGAGTGGCAGCTGGACTACCTGTCCGCGCTTTCCGTAAACCCAGAACTTACCCTTGCCGATCTCCATCTTCTTGACGGATTCCAACTTCATGGCTGCATGGTCTTCCACGAGCTGGAGAATGCTCTGGTACGGGAAGTTCTCCATGCAGAAGATACCGACTGCGAGTGCAATACTGGCACCTACATCACGAAGACCAATCGGGTAGAGCTGGCCTTTTCGGATAGCCTGCATCTGGCAGGGAGTGCCTACGATACCGATCTTGTCCAGGCCGAAGCTGCGGGTCGCTTCCTTAATTAAGGAAACGTTCGGGCTGATGTTGTATTTTGTTCCGGCTGCAGCAATCATATCAGCCTTTGTTGTGACGACGACGGGAATTGGCCTCCAGGGCTCATGGAACTCCATGTTCGAGTTGTCCATCATGGCTTTTTCCGGGTGTTTGTGCGCAAATTCCTTTGTTGCTGCAACAATCGCGCCATCAATAATGCCCTCGTCGAGCGCGAATCCAAACAACGAGGTGACGATACCGCCATCCTGTGCGTGCTTGAGAATCTCCTTATCGGTGCTTCGTGCCGAGATGCATGATTTATAATTTCCAAGTTCTGCTCCCATGTTAAGTCACCTCACTGGAGTGCCGCCATAATGGCCTCGTTGATCGCTTCATAGTTCGATACCACATCAAAGCTGTACCAGCTCCGCGGGCACTGGTTGTAGCAGGCTCCGCACTTGATGCACAAGTCACGGACCCCCTGGGGTTTCCCGTATTCGTGTGTGATGGCGCGAACCGGGCAGGCTGCCGCACAGCTGCCGCATCCCATGCACAGGCCCTGGTTGATGACTTCGGTCATCAGGTCGCAGAAGCATGCGGTTGTTCCTTTCTGTGCCGCCATCATGAGTGGTTTGAGGAAAGCAGTCGCAAGGTCTTTTTGTTCCTTGGTCCCCTTTAAGAGCAGGTATGCCATCACGGCAACGTTCCTGATCATCTGGGGGGTTGGTGCGCATCCGGGAATGTACACATCTACTTTGATCACATCACCAATTGGCAGGAATGCCTCATGTGCCGGCTGGTTCTGTTGGCCACCGCGGGAGAAACGGGTGATGTTGCCATAACAGGCGCATCCACCGAGTGCCACCACTACGGTTGATTTTTCCCGTGTTTCCTTAAGCTCTTCCACTGCAAGTTTGTCGTTAATACAACATGAACCCTCTACAAATGAAACATCGACCTTTTGAACGTGCCTTGCGTCTGCAAGTGTTGGCATGTATTTAAGGTCGACGTACTTGTCGAGGAGTGTTAATAATCCGGCGTAGTTGTCTGCTAATGCCACAGTACAACCGGTACACCCACTCAGGTGTGTGTAGCCTACTGTAATCTTATCTGCC
>WSSedA1B3DRAFT_1000105_pt1 | contig 22564 bp, 21 predicted proteins | sample WetSurSiteA1Bulk_FD_9468 | JGI IMG/M metagenome (IMG submission 9468)
TGACCACTGCCAACGTCACTGACCGCAAGGGTGCGCTGATCGCTATCAATCAACACACAGAACAGCTATCAGAAGTCTTGGTTGTACTGACCGATGGCGGCTATATCGCTTTCTTGGCTTTGCTGTTACGGAGATGTTGAACAGGTTCTAATGAATTTTTCGCCATGATTAATGAAGATGTCGAATATGACATCATTTTCGTTGATGGTCTGCACGTTGAAGAACAAGCTCGACGCGATATTGAACTCTCTCCTGCATTTAAGCGAAGGCGGCGTAATTGTTGTTCATGACTGCGACATGGCACCAACGTAGTTATGAAGAATTTCTACAGCACTATAGCCAATGGAACGGTACAACATGGTGTGGATTCGTCAATCTGCGTGCCACCCGCCCTGATTTAGAAATGTGTGTTATTGATATAGACTGGGGATGTGGCATCGTACGCCAAGATGGCGAAGGGCAGGATGTTATTGAGCTACAGTTACACAGATTTTCAACAGCATCGAAAAGGATGGTTAAATCTTATCTCGGAACAGGATTTTTTAAAAACACTAGGATGAAATTGTAAACCCCGTCAGAGTATAAAAGCTAACGAGGCTGGGTGTCAGGTACAAAAAATTTTGTACTCCACTCGGCTTACTTACACTTCGTGGTAAATCGCCGCGCCTTCTTGTAAAAATTCTTGCGATTTTTCTTCCATGCCTATTTTTAAGGCTTCTTCTTCAGCAACGCCTTTTGCGTTAGCGTAATCACGCACGTCTTGGCTGATTTTCATCGAGCAGAAATGTGGACCACACATCGAGCAGAAGTGTGCGACTTTTGCCGATTGTTTTGGCAAAGTTTCATCATGAAATTCACGCGCTTTTTCAGGATCAAGTCCGATGTTAAATTGGTCTTCCCAACGGAATTCAAAGCGGGCTTTGGACATGGCATTGTCGCGGGCTTGTGCGCCTGGGTGTCCTTTGGCTAAGTCTGCCGCGTGTGCTGCGATTTTATAAGTCACGATGCCTTCGCGTACGTCTTGTTTATTGGGTAAGCCTAAATGTTCTTTTTGGGTAACGTAACACAGCATCGCGCAACCGTACCAGCCAATATTTGCCGCGCCGATGGCTGAGGTGATATGGTCATAACCAGGGGCAATGTCAGTGGTTAAAGGTCCTAAAGTATAAAACGGAGCTTCGCCGCATTCTTCCAATTGTTTTTCCATGTTGACTTTAATCATGTGCAGAGGCACATGCCCTGGTCCTTCAATCATGGTTTGTACATCATGTTTCCATGCGATTTTGGTCAGTTCGCCTAGCGTTTCTAATTCGCCAAATTGCGCAGCATCGTTCGCGTCATAAATTGAACCTGGTCGTAAACCATCACCTAACGAGAAGGCAACATCGTAGGCTTTCATGATTTCGCAAATTTCTTCAAAATGCGTGTAAAGGAAACTTTCGGTGTGATGTGCAAGACACCATTTCGCCATGATTGAACCGCCGCGTGAGACTATGCCAGTCATGCGTTTTGCAGTGAGTGGAACGTGATGCAAACGCACGCCCGCATGAATGGTGAAATAATCCACGCCTTGTTCAGCTTGTTCAATTAAGGTGTCGCGGAAAATTTCCCATGTTAAGTCTTCGGCTTTACCATTAACTTTTTCTAGGGCTTGATAGATAGGCACAGTACCAATCGGCACGGGTGAGTTACGCAATATCCATTCACGGGTTTCATGAATATTTTTACCAGTCGATAAATCCATGATGGTATCACCGCCCCAACGAATGCCCCAGAGCATTTTTTCTACTTCTTCATCAATGGAGGAAGTGACGGCTGAGTTGCCTAAGTTACCGTTGATTTTGACGAGGAAATTACGCCCGATAATCATTGGTTCAAGTTCAGGATGGTTAATGTTGCAAGGGATAATCGCACGACCACGCGCTACTTCATCACGAACAAATTCAGGCGTGATGACATCAGGAATAGACGCACCGAAAGAATCGCCAGGATGTTGGTCTTTCCATAATTCGCGCATTTCTTCCATTTTTTGGTTTTCACGAATAGCGATAAATTCCATTTCAGGCGTGATGATGCCTTGTCTGGCATAGTGCATTTGCGAGACATTCTTGCCCGCTTTAGCGCGGCGTGGTTTACGGGTTAATTCAAAACGTAAATCAGCAGTAGCAGGGTCGTGTAGACGTTGTTGACCAAATTCAGACGTAGGACCGTCTAATAATTCCGTATCATCACGCTCTAAAATCCAGTTAGCACGAATCGCCGCTAAGCCTTTTTTTAAATCTACTTCAACGTTGGGGTCGGTATAAACGCCTGAGGTGTCATAAACGTAAAGCGGTGGATTTTTTTCTGCACCAAAATGAACAGGCGTATCAGACAGGGTGATTTTACGCATCGGCACACGAATATCGGGGCGCGAGCCTTGGACATAGATTTTTTCTGAGGCGGGATAGGAATCAATTTTTACAGAGCTTGCGCTGCTGGCAAGCTCGTCTTTTAGGACTGCGCTCATGCTGTTCTCCAAAATAGAATAAAAGCGCAGGGAAGTTTGAGGGCTTTCCTACGCTGGTGTTAACCAGAGTCAGGTTCAAAGGGTTTAATCTCAGCTTAACGTTGTACAGTAACGATAAGCACCCCTAGCCTTTTACGGATATGAGGCTAAGTTAAAGGAAAAACCCCTAGATTGCAAGCCAAGTGCGCTGTTTTAGAGCAAAAAACGCCCTATAAAACAAGTGGTTTTGTTGAGTGGTGGGTGTAAAAAGGCGAATGTTAAGGTATTAATTTTGGGGTGTGATATACAAAGCGTTCCTATAAATATAAGTCAGCGACTATGCAAACGGTAATAAAAAGATAACTCGACTTTTAGCAGAAACAGGTGGAGGAGTGTCAATACTAAGCATTAAACAAGATTAGTAAATGCCTGAACGACAAAACCTAGGTATTTGAATTAAGGTATTCAATACCATTTCATCAGGTTGATTAGCGATATAGTTCTATTTAAGGCTAGTTTTGGCATGATGTCCTCCACCTTAAGGGGGTGTTATCTATTTAATACGTCAGCACGCGTACTTTCAGCAATGGCTGCCACTTGAGCAATCAGTGCAGGCGGTACACTTAGCTCTACTAAAGTAGCTGTTAAATGTTCCATAACAGCATCAAAATGACTGTCATTCAAGCCCATTTTGACAAATTTAGCATGAGCGGTACGCATATCAGTACCACTGTAATTATTTGGTCCACCAAATGCCATTGTTAAAAATGCTTTTTGTTTAGCGGCTTGTTTTTCCATATCGCTATTGTCAAAAAAACGGTTGATGCGATAATCCGACAACACTTTGCGATAAAAAATATCGACAGCAGCATCGACAGCGGCAGATCCACCTAGTTGATCGAATAATGATGGGTTGCTTGTTGTGTCTTGTACTTCACTCATAGTTATCTCCTGTATTATTATTTTATGACTCTCTTGAGCAAATGCTCGAAAAACAGTTTATAACAACCTAAAATCTTACGCTATATAAATCACCCTAATTTTGATGGATATACAAGTTGTGCTTGTTAAACTCAAACAATGATATATAGGTAATGAGAGTTATTTAATTATTGGGCAATGAAAGAGCAATTTCAATTTATTAATTTTGTCTCTAAAATTAATTGACAACAATGGATATGGTATAGATCGGTAATTTTTCTGTGATGGATTATAATGTTTAAGACCAAAGTTTGAGCTTACACAACAAAGGCAGCTAGCTCTAATTTTGGCAATAGCATTTGTTAGTAAAATATTTTATATTCAATAAGTTATGATATAACTTTAAGCTACTATTTATAATAACTACATTAACAATAAGCAAAATCGAAACTAATCTCCTCCCACCTCAACACGAATCTACAATACTATGACGAATTTAAGTGATTTATTCAATGACCCCGTTTTTATGCTGGATGTTCCATACGCTAAAGTGAAATACAAAGCCTTGGATGTTATTCTAAAAGAAAAAGAAAATAGCCAAGATGTTTATCTTATTTTAGAAGGACAGGTACAGGTTAGTACCAATATCAGCGATGAAATCAGCCAATTCTCTTCAGGATTAGCACGCTTATCTAAAAATGATATTTTTGGTGAGTTGGCGATGTTTGACGGTGAGCCGCGTAGTGCAGAAGTTATCGCACTAACCGATTGCGAAATTGCTAAATTTGATGGACCCAAAATGATTAGCTTTTTGGATAGATACCCTGAAAAAGGTTATTTCGTATTACGTGATATTTTTATGCACCTTGTCATGCACATGCGACAAAACAATATTCGTACTCAAACTGTGCTACAACTTTATTTAAACGAAAAATCATAATGCCATATCAAGGCTATCGAACCAGCAAATCGCCCCTTAATTAAGTTAAGACGATAAGGGGCGTAAGCCATTAATAAGGTTTTGCACCTAGCTGGTTTCCAGAAGGGCTGTAATTACATACCACGATTAGTTTATTATCACAGACTACTTTAGCGCAACCTAAGGTGCTAGTGATACTCCAAACCATTTGTGTGTAATGACCGACAGCCGATACATTAGCTTTAGTTAAACGTTGTCCTGCGTAGTTTTCCTTTTCGCTTTCCCATAACTCAGCTGCATCAATAACAGCATCATGATCTCGATTTGATGAAGTCATAAAAAGATTCTCGCCATACTTTGAATCTTGACTATGTTGAAGCTTACAACCTCGACTGGCTAATGTTGCCGCCCACGTTGCCGCCTGTTTTGAAAGTTCGGGTGACCAACTTAATGGTGCAACATTCACACTAGCTCTTACTTCATTGTGATAACTTAAAATTGCCTGTTCTTCATCACCATCTAGTCCATTGCCACTAAGTGTAGGTGGATTGGCAGAAACGGGCGTACGCTGCTGATTTGCACAGCCCGCACTTAACAAAACGCTTAACGCCAGTAACATAAAATAATTGTGATAGTATCGCATTGCTAACTCCTAACAGGGTTAAAAGACCGCTTTAGGATAAGACCCTAATAATTTAAGCATGTTCACTTTATTTTTTAATAAAGCCAAGGCTTCGGCAACTTTTGTATCCTCGCTATGCCCGTCAATATCAATAAAAAACACATAATCCCATAAGCCTTGACGTGATGGTCGAGATTCAATATTCAGCATATCGACACCCGCACTAGCAAAAGGCTCAAGCATTTTATATAACGCGCCCGCTTGATTATTAGTAGAGACCACTAAAGTCGTTTTATCTTTACCTGTTGGTGCAGACATTTGTTTGCCGATGATAATAAAGCGTGTCGTGTTATTAGCTTCGTCTTCAATATTTTTTTCAAGCACCGTTAAATTATAAACCTCAGCAGCGGCGATACCTGCGATAGCCGCCGTATGAGGATTATTTGCTGCTAAACGTGCCGCCTCAGCATTGCTATTAACGGCTGTTTGCTCAGCATGAGGCAAATGCTTACTCAGCCATTGCCGACACTGTGCTAAAGACTGAGAATGTGAATACACTTCGGTAATCTCAGCCAGATTTTCCGTCAACCCCAGCAAATTTTGATGCACACGAATTTCGACTTCACCGCAAATTTTTAACGGTGAGCTTAACAACCTATCCAGCGTATGACTGATAACGCCTTCGGTAGAATTTTCCACAGGTACAACACCAAACTGACATGAACCACTTTCCACACTATTAAAAATATCGTTGATGGTTGCAACAGGAATAGTTTTGACCGCATGACCAAAATGCTTGTGTGCCGCTTGCTGAGTAAACGTGCCTTCGGGTCCTAAAAAAGCGACATCCAAAGGTTTTTCCAACGCCAAACACGCCGACATTAATTCTCGAAAAAACCGCATAACCGTCTCATTAGCCAAAGGACCTTGGTTTAAGTCTTGAATACGCCGTAACACCAACGACTCACGATCAGGACGATAAAAGGTCCCCGTTTCACCTTGTGCTAGCTTGGTCTTAGCAACCTCTAACGCACACTGTGCCCGTTGATTCATCAACTGCAACAGTTGAGCATCAATGGCATCAATTTTTTCTCTTAATTCGGACAGTGGGATGATGGATGACATGGTGGATTCTCAGTTAATCAGTTTTGTAGGTTGGGGAGAGGTACGAAGCCCAACACCACGGATAGTTATTTACTTTGTTGGGGTTCGCAAGCTCACCACCAACCTACGATTTACCCAACGTACGCGGTAAAACATCTGCGGCATGAGTTAAAAACACGATTGGTATTTCTTCCACTCACAAATCTCCTATAACAATTCGTCAAGTTGCATCGTTCCAACGCTCCAGCGTTGGAATGCCTCAGTTGACGCTCCAGCGTCTTCTTACACATCACACAACGCTGGAGCGTGGGAACTATGTTTATGTTTTTAAAACCTCGGAGGCTTCAGTTTTAACGTGTGCGTTCAAACTCAGCCATAAAATCAATCAACGCATCAATACCTGCATCAGACATAGCGTTATAAATACTCGCTCTCATGCCGCCGACTGAACGATGACCTTTTAATTCAAATAAACCTTTGGCTTCGGCAGCCGCCAAAAACGGTTTATCCAAACTTTCATCGGCTAAAATAAACGGTACGTTCATGCGTGAGCGTGAAGCGATTTCGACAGGGTTGGAATATAAACTTGACCCGTCAATTGCTGCGTAGAGCTTAGCCGCTTTAGCGATATTGCGTTGTTCAATCGCCGCGACACCGCCTTGGGCTTTCAACCATTTCAATACTAAACCGACTAAATACCAGTTATAAGTGGCTGGTGTGTTGAGCATAGATTGATTTTTCGCTTGTTCCGCATAATTAAACACTGAAGGCACAGTTTTAGGTGCGTGACCGATTAAATCATCACGCACGATAACAACCGTCACACCCGCAGGACCCATATTTTTTTGCGTACCCGCATAAATAATGCCGTATTGGCTGACATCCACAGAACGCGACAAGATGTTAGACGACATATCACAGACTAACGGCAAGCCTTTAGAATCTGGAATATCTTGGAACTCCACACCGTGGATGGTTTCGTTAGAGGTGTAATGCAAATACGCCGCATCGTTATCAATCGCCCACGTTGCCGCGTCTGGAATGGTGGTGAATTTAGTGTCTTCTGAACTCGCACTTAAAATCACATCACAATACGCGCCCGCATCTTTAACGGCTTTTTCAGACCACGCACCTGTTTTGATGTAACAGGCTTTAGTTTTGCCCGCCAAAATATTTTGCGGAATCAAGGAAAATTGCGCCGACGCACCGCCTTGTAAAAATAACACCTTATAGTTTTCTGGAATTGCCATCAACTCGCGCAAATCGCTTTCCAATTCTTCCGCGATAATGGAAAAATGTTTGCCACGATGGCTCATTTCCATCACCGACATACCGCTATTACGCCATTCCAACATCTCTTGTTGCGCTTGTTGTAAAACCGACTCAGGAAATGCAGAAGGGCCGGCACTAAAATTATAAACTCTGGACATGGGGGTTCTCTTGGTTAGGTTAAAAGATTAATTAAAAAGTGTTTTACAAAGTAGTGTGGTATTTAGTGAAATAATCAGACACTTGACCAACCATATAGTGAAGCTCAAGTGCTTTTTCAGTGGTTAGATTATTTCTTTCAAATATCTCGCCATCATTATAGATTGCCTCATATTTAATTTGGCGTGTCATATTTGAAGACAAATCGTCAGAAAAAATTGAATAGTGCAGTAAATAGTTTTTTGCATCTTCATGTTTCTCAAAATCAACAGGTGAAGATACATAAATATTGGTTATTTTATAAGCTATTGGAATCGCCGATACACTGGCGATAATTCGTGCAATATAAGAATTAAATACAGCCGACCCCATATTTTTTATAAGTTGATTTGAAATAGCTTCTTTTATCGCTGTTATTGCTAAAGCTGAAACGACTTTATTGGCAATTTCTTGTTTTAGTTGTTCACTGGCATTATCGTGATAATCAATTTCAATACCTTGGTCGCGCCATGATTTACATATTTGTTCTTTGGGTACATAAAATAAATCAATACAACGACTGTGTACTAATTCTTGAGCAGGTTTTGTGAAATCACCCGCTGATATAATTCCTAAGACTCGCGCCGTTGGATACGTTGTACGCATAGGTAATAGTTTTCCAGAATCATCACGCGCTTTATCTTTTGAATGTCTAGCTCCACGTCGCCAAAAGGTTTCAAAAAAAGCGACAGGAATACCTTTTATATTATCTGTTCCATCTAGTTCTAAAACAAAGTCATAATCTACTTCGTTACCATCTAAATCTTGCCATAATATTTTTTCGCCGCGACAACTTCTTTTTCTAAAACGATGGTCAAGATATAAACCCAATTTATTGGCTATTTCTTCAAGCAGGTAAGCAGCAATATATTCTTCAAACCAATCGCCAATTAATTGCCCTAATTTGTGTCCGCTAGATGAATTAAGAAATTCTTCGCTCATAAATAATTTTTAATATGATTGGCTATAGCTTTAGCTAATAGGGGCGGAACTGCATTACCCACTTGGTCATCTTGAGTAAGATATTTTGCTTTTCTGGTGAGATTACCAAAAAATTGATAATCATCATCAAAACTTTGTAGTCGTGCTGCCTCTCTCACAGTTAGACCGCGTGGCAACCAAGGATGAATAATATCTGTTCTGAAATTACAAGTAATGGTTCTAGCTGGCATATTATCTAACAAGCGGAAAACATTATTTTTTTTTGTGCGTAATTCTTCTGGTAACGAGCGAATATCACCACCTTGAGGTATATGGTCATAGCGTTTAATAACCTCGTCATTATGCCTAGTCGCACGATGATTATATAAAATATTTTCCACGCGATTACCTTTCATTGCAGTTTGATATTCATTGTTTGGTTTAACAGCGAATATTTGCTCTTCATAACCTTCGCCTTGATAAATTTCTGGCAAATTAGATAATGCCTCTTTTACTGAAACGTGAGGTTTTAAATCCGTAGAAAATAAATCAATCGTTAAATTTTTCCCTAATATTCCATGAGATGGAATGGGCATATTAATGTGTCCACCACTCCTTCTACCAATTAATATAAATCTAGGTCTGGCTTGAGCAACGCCATAATCTGCTGCATTTAAAATATCAAATGAAACGGTATAACCAATTGCAGAGAATTCTTCGCAGATAGCTTCAAGAACTAAGCCACCTTGCATAGAGATAATACCGACAACATTTTCAAAAACAATTATTTCAGGATTCAACGTTTTTACGATTCGTACATATTCACGAAATAATTGATTTTTGGGGTCATTAGGTAATCTGCGTCCCGCAAGGCTAAAACCTTGACACGGAGGTCCACCGATAACAATATCAACCTTGCTTTTAATTAAAGTAGCTAATATGTCAGCCGATAAATTAGTCACATTCTCACAGACTACATTAACGTCTGGGTGATTATGACTAAATGTTTTTACAGCTTGCTGGTCTGAATCGACCGCTAAAACAGTCTTAAAACCGCCCGCCTTTTTAAAACCTTCTGTAAAACCACCAGCACCAGAAAATAAATCAACTGTAGATATTGTCACTGCTTACCTTTAAATATCCGCATTTTAATCTTCAATCTGAGCGTCTATGTCTACAGTGGTTTCACTATCATCCACAACTTCCCCCTCTTCTTCCTCATCCCCCGCTAAGCCTTCAATTCTATCCACACCGATGACTTTTTCATTTTTGTCAGGGCGGATGATGGTGACACCTTGGGCGTTTCTGCCGACGACGGAAATGCTGTTCACGCGGGTGCGGACTAGCGTGCCACCGTCGGTGATTATCATGATTTCGTCATTGTCGCCTACTAATACTGCGCCGACCACTGCGCCGTTGCGTTCGGAGGTTTGGATGGATATAACGCCTTGTCCGCCGCGTGATTGTAGGCGGAATTTATCGACTTCGGTACGTTTGCCAAAGCCGTTTTCAGTGATGTTGAGTACCGCGCCTTCGGAGGCGACGATTAACGAAATCACTTCTTGTCCGTCGTTTAAGTTGATGCCGCGTACGCCTGTGGCGGTTCTGCCCATAGAGCGCACATCGGCTTCACTGAAACGAATGGCTTTGCCGTCACTGCTGAATAGCATGATGTTTTGTTGTCCGTCGGTAATGGCGACACCGACTAATTTATCGCCTTCGCGTAAATCAACGGCGATTTTGCCGCCACTGCGTTGGTTTTCAAATTCTTTCAATGGCGTTTTCTTAACGGTGCCTGCTGAGGTTGCCATGAAGATGAATTTATCGTCGGTGTATTCGCGCACGGTAAGCATGGCGTTGATTTTTTCGCCGTCTTCTAGTGGTAATAAGTTCACGAACGGTTTGCCGCGTGAAGCACGGCTGGCAACAGGTAGTTGATAGACTTTCAGCCAATACACTTTGCCTTTGGATGAGAAGCACAAAATGGTGTCGTGGGTACTGGCAACAATGAGTTTGTTGACGTAATCCAGTTCTTTGGTGGCTGTCGCTGATTTGCCACGTCCACCACGGCGTTGGGCTTTGTAATCATCTAAGGGTTGTGATTTCACATAGCCTTCATGCGACAAGGTGACAATGCGGTCTTCTTCGGTAATTAAGTCTTCCAGCGATAAATCGGAATGGTCTTGGATGATTTCAGTACGGCGAACGTCTGAATATTGGTCTTTGATAGCCACCAATTCTTCACGAATGACTTCCATTAAACGGACATCGTTACCCAGAATTGCTAGATATTCATCTATCTGTGCCAATAGTTGTTGGTATTCGCTGATGATTTTATCTTGTTCTAAGCCCGTCAAACGGTGCAGACGTAAATCTAAAATGGCTTGGGCTTGGGTTTCGGTTAAACGATACGCGCCATTGACCATGCCAAATTCTAGCGATAAATCGTCAGGTCTGGAACGCGCAGAATCGGCGCGTTCCAGTAATTCAGCCACTAAACCCGCCGCCCATGTTTGCGCTAATAACGCCGCTTTGGCTTCGGCTGGATTGCCTGAGGTTTTAATCAGGTCAATCATGGCGTTGATGTTGGCTAAGGCAACCGCTAAACCTTCTAAGATATGGGCGCGTTCTCTTGCTTTGCGTAGCAAATAAACAGTGCGGCGGGTAACAATTTCGCGTCTGTGATTAATAAAGGAACTGAGAATTTCGGTCAAATTCATGCAGTGCGGGCGACCGTCTAAAATCGCCACCATGTTCAGACCAAACACGGTTTGAAATTGGGTTTGTTTGTAGAGATTGTTCAGCACCACTTCGGGCGTTTCGCCGCGTTTCAGCTCAATCACCATGCGCATTCCGTCTTTATCGGATTCATCGCGCAAGCCTGAAATGCCTTCCAGTTTGCCTTCTTTCACCAGCTCGGCAATTTTTTCTAATAACCGCGCTTTGTTGACTTGATACGGCAATTCAGTGGTGATAATCGCTTGCCGACCTTGTTCGCCAAACTCTTCAAAATGACTTTTAGCGCGTAAATAAATTTTGCCACGTCCTGTTGTGTAAGCGTTATAAATACCTGTCGCGCCGTTGATAAAACCTGCTGTCGGAAAATCAGGGCCGGGAATATATTGCATCAATTCATGCACACTAATATCTGGCTGGTCTATCATTGCCAAACACGCGCTGACTACTTCGCTTAAATTATGCGGCGGAATATTCGTTGCCATACCGACGGCAATACCCGAAGAACCATTGACTAATAAAGTTGGAATGCGCGTGGGTAACACGCTGGGTTCAGATTCGGATTCATCATAGTTGGGTATGAAATCGACGGTTTCTTTGTCTAAATCGGCGAGTAATTCATGGGCAATTTTTGCCATGCGCACTTCGGTATAACGCATGGCCGCAGGTGAATCTCCATCAACGCTGCCAAAATTACCTTGTCCGTCTATCAACATATAGCGCATAGAAAACGGCTGTGCCATACGCACCATCGTGTCATAAACCGCCGTATCACCATGTGGATGATATTTACCGATTACGTCACCGACCACACGCGCAGACTTTTTATAAGGCTTGTTAAAGTCATTACCCAATTCACTCATCGCATATAACACACGGCGATGGACAGGTTTAAGGCCATCACGCACGTCAGGCAAAGCGCGACCGATAATGACGCTCATGGCGTAATCGAGATAAGATTGCTTCATCTCGTCTTCGAGATTGACGGGGATAATTTCTTTGGCGAAGTTTGACATGATTTCCTGAATACCCTGTAGGCTAGTTGCAATCACTAGCATGAACAATTCAACCTCACAATATTAAAAGACCTGTCTAATTTTGAAAACCAGACAGGTCTTGAAACTGAGGCTATACAATGGAATTATACCATTATAAGCCGTCTATGCGGCAGTGTTGCCTTATTGAAGCGGCAAAGACTTTGCTAACTGATTGAGTTTTGGCTAAACGCTCTAAACAAAATCAAAGACGCGCTCACCAAGCAAGCGGGTTACAGGCAATAGAACATTTACACTTATAATACCCACCAATAAAACACCACCCACAAGAAAATCATGGACTTAATACAACAAGGCATTGCAAAAGGCTTAATTCGTTTTGATGACGAACAAAAAAACATCTACTACATTCACCAAGACAAACGCCGCAACTACAATAACCCCGAAGAACAAGTACAAGCCGAAACCTTTTTAAAACTGGTTTTAAAATACGGCTACCCTGTTGAACGCATACAGCAATTTGTCTCTGTTACAATGGGTTAAACCACCAAAGAAGCCGACATTGTTGTTTATCATGATACTGCCTGTTTATCGCCTTATATCGTTGTCGAATGCAAAAACACCGACGTATCTGAACAAGAATTTAAACAAGCAGGCGAACAAGCCTTTAGTTATGCCCACGCTTTAGCGGGTACAACTAAATTTATTTGGGTCACAAAAGGTAATAAAGAAGAATTCTATCACTTTGATAAAGACAAAAATAAAAAGAATACCGAAATTGATATTCCCTATTTTGGTGAAAGTGATACCAAAAAATATAAATATGCCAAAGGCGGTTTTTATACCGATAAAGTCAAAGGCGTAGATACTCGAATTAATACCGATGAAGTAAAAGCCGTTAGCGAAAGTGAATTAACGCGGGTATTTAAACAAGCCCATGACGCACTCTGGGCAGGTGGCGAATTAAACCCATCACAAGCGTTTGATGAATTAGATAAACTCATATTCTGCAAAGTATGGGATGAGAAATATACTAAAAAAGGACAGCCTTACCAATTTCAAATAGTCAGCGACTATCCAGACGATGAAAGTAAAAACCTAGACGCGCTTAAAAACCGCATTACTAACCTCTATGATAAAGGTAAAAGCTACGACCCTGAGATATTCAATAAACCGATAGATTTAACCGCCGAACGCATTAAAAGTATCGTTGAATATTTTCAAAGTATTAGTTTTTCAGAAACTGATTTAGACAGCAAAGGCAAAGCCTTTGAAACCTTTTTAGGGACTTATTTTAGAGGGGAGTTTGGACAGTTTTTTACCCCGCGCAACGTGGTTAAATTTGCCGTTGATGTATTACCCATCACCCACGAAAGCAAAGTATTAGATACCTCCTGCGGCTCAGGTGGTTTTTTACTCTATTGTTTGGATAAAGTCCGCAAACAAGCCGATAAAAACTATCCCGATTATAAAACCGATATGCACGATAGGGATGATTGGCATAGAGAATGGCATGATTTCGCAGCAAAAAATCTATTTGGTATTGAAATAAATGACCAAATCAGCCGCGTCGCCAAAATGAATATGATTATTCATGATGACGGACACACCAACGTCATTACCTTTGATGGTTTATTTTCCATAGCCCATATTGCAGAAACGACAGGTAATAAAGGATTTTCAGAAAATAGTTTTGATTTTATCGTCACTAATCCGCCGTTTGGTTCGATTATCAAACAATCGGAAAAATCGTATATGAAAACAGACGGACAAACCGCGCCGTATTATGATTTTTCTTTAAAAGATATTAATTGGATAGATGCCAAAATAAAAGGCAAACACACGACAACAGGGCGCGAAAATCAAAGCACTGAAGTCTTATTTATTGAACAATGCCACCGCTTTTTAAAAGTAGGCGGATATTTAGCGGTCGTTATTCCAGACGGGATTTTAACGAATAGCAGTTCGCAATATGTGCGTGATGGCATTGAAGAAAAATTTAGAATTATTGGCGTGGTTTCTCTGCCGCAAACGGCATTTACTAATACGGGTGCTGGGGTTAAAAGTTCGGTATTATTTTTGAAAAAACACAGTCCAGAAACCACTGAAAATATTCGCCAAACTAAACGTAATTTACAGGATGATTTAACAGCGCAAAATGAGTTGCTTAAAAAAACCAGCGCGTGGGAAAAAGAAAAACAAGCGTTATTAAAACCGCTTAAAGCCAAAGACGAAGAAACTAAAGCCAAACGGCAAGCCATTTCTGAGCAATATAACGACAAACTCAACGCCTTTAAAGAAGAATTAGAAGAGCGTTATCAAGCAGAAAAACAAGCGCGGTTATTGGATTATCCTATCTTTATGGCAATTGCTGAATATATCGGTTATGACGCAACAGGTAAAACTATTGCCCAAAATGATTTGCTTGATATTACGGCTGAATTACAGCGATTTATTAACGTGATTGAAACAGGGCAAGATGCAAATTTTCTTTAAGCCCTTCCGTTAATACCAATAAATTATTTTTGGTACGGAAGGGCGAAATTGAAGGAAGACTAGACTCATTTTATTACATTCCTGAAATAGTCGAACTTGAGAAAAAGGTTCGGAATATTTCAAATAAACGTTTGAAAAATTTTATTATTTCAATGGCAAGCGGAGCAACACCAGCAGTTAGAGAAGAAGAAAAGTTTTATTCAGACGCGGAAAATGGTGTACCTTTTATTAGAGTGCAAAATTTAAGCCCTACCAATGAATTGATGATTAATGATTTAAAATATATTAATTCAGAAACGCATGAAAAATACTTGAATAGAAGCCAAATTAAAGCAGGTGATTTATTAGTAAAAATTACAGGTGTTGGACGTATGGCTATATCAAGCATTGTTCCAGATGGTTTTGAGGGTAATATTAATCAGCATTTAGTTGTAATTAAAACAAAAGATAATTTTACCAGTGAAGTATTGGCGACTTTTTTAAATACTGATATTGCAGAAAAGTTAGCATCAAGACGTGCAACGGGTGGAACTCGTCCCGCGTTAGATTATGCGGCTTTAAAATCAATGCCGATTGTTTTTAAACCTGAAATTGTTGAAATTGTAAAACAAGCGGTTATTTTAAAAAGCCAAAAACAAGCCGAAGCCGCCGCGTTATTGGCAAGTATAGATGGTTATTTATTGCAAGAATTAGGTATTACTTTACCGCCACCTAGCGAAAAGAAAGCCTTTTTTTATACTCGTGCCAATAAATTAAGCGGCGGACGTTTTGACCCGTTTTATCATCAAGATGAATTTGAAATATTAGGACAAGCATTAAACAATGGACATTATGAAATACATAATTTTTCATATTTTATAACCTATATTTCAAGTGGTGCAACTCCATTAAAATCTAATGCTGAGCAGTATTATACAGACGATGCTATAAATGGCATCCCTTTGCTAAGAGTTCAGAATATAACGGCAGAAGGTTTAAAGCTTAATGATGTTATTTTTATTAATCGTGAAACCCATGAAAAAGAATTAAAAAGAAGCCAAGTATTTTCTGGTGACTTATTAATTACTATTACTGGAAGAATAGCTAGTTCTGCTGTTGCACCTTATTCATTTGAAGGCAATATTAATCAACACTCTGTGATTGTAAGAACTCATGAGAGCTTAGTTTTAAATGAATATTTGGCAATATATTTTAATTCTTTATTAGGTCAAAAACTGGCATTGAGAGAAACAACAGGTGGAACAAGACCTGCTTTAGATTATTGTGCATTAAAATCAATAAAAATCCCCCTCCCACCCTTAGAAAAACAAACCGAAATAGCCAACCACATTAATGCAATCCGTGCGACAGCCAAGCAATTACAACAACAAGCCGAAGCGGAATTACAACACGCTAAACAGCAGGTTGAACGCCTGATTTTAGGGGAATAACGCGTAACCCATACAGCGCAATAGGCGATATTGCGTCGAATGATTTAAACATAGGACTTTCGCAAAACCTTGTTCGCTTGGGTGCGCCGTCATTGCGGCAGGGATTGCCGCAATCCAGAAGCCAAGGATGGCATAGTATATGAATACATCCTTGTATTCTGGATTCTGGCATTCCCTGCCAGAATGACGATGTTATTGATACTGTTACTTTACTTACATCGAACTCAGGTTAATTTATGTCTGAGTGCTGCATTTGACTGGCGGTAATGAGTTGACATCAAAGCGTCTTAAGGTGGTTTTATCAATCGTTCCAACGCTATACAGGTTTTTCTTCACACGCAACGCTAAAGCGTTGCCAAATGCGTTGCAACGCAGAGCATTGCAACGATAAAAGCAAGTAGGTCGCATGGAGCTTGCAGAATGCAGAATGCAGGATTATCATAAACTATGCTATCCCGCGTTCCGCTACGCTTCACACGGGTTACTGGTGTTTTTTTAGACTTTAGGCGAAGATTTCCACGAGGAAGTTTTGCATGGTTTGCCATGAGCGTTTATCGGCAGTGGCATTGTAAACAGTACCAAAATCGGGATTATTGGCGACTGGATTAGTGAAAGCGTGCATAGTATGACCGTAACTATGTACTTGCCAATCTGCACCTGCTTTGGTCATTTCATTTTGAAACTCAATCAGTTGTTCTGGCTTGTTCATCGGGTCATCATAGCCGTGTAAGGCGAGGACTTTGGCTTTGATGGCGGTTTTTTTGAAGTTGTCGGCTGGATTAAATAAACCGTGAAAACTGACTACGCCTTTTATATCCACGCCTGTTCTAGCTAAATCTAGTACACATAAGCCACCAAAACAAAATCCCATCGCGGCGATTTTGCTGTCATCGACCCAAGGCAATAATTTAACGGCTAACAACGCGGCTTTAATGCGTTGTTGTAGCATGGCTCTGTCATTCATGAAGGGCTGCATGAGTGCCATGTTTTGTTCGGGGCTAGTGCCTAATACGCCTTTGCCGTACATATCCAATGCGAAGCCAACATAACCTAATTTAGCCATTTTTTTGGCTTTGTCAGCAACAAATTCGTCACGCCCAGCCCATGTATGACTAATCAATACAGCAGGTCTGCGTTCTGAGATAGCATCATCAAAGGCGAAGAAAGCTTCTAATACGACATCACCATCCATGTAGCTGATGGTGTTCGATACGATTGCCATGAGATTAGCTCCTGCGTTGTGATGATTGTAAAGCGGTTAAAAGACCTTCTGAGGCGGCTTCTATCATATCCAACACGCGCTCAAAACCGTATTCGCCACCATAATAAGGATCGGGGACTTCACGCTGATTTAACTGAGGCGCGTAATCGAGAAAATACTGCACTTTATGTTTGTGTGCAGCAGGGCAAGCATTAATTAGCGTAGCATAATTTTCATCGTCCATTGCCAGTAAAAAATCGAAATCTTCAAAATCGCCCATCACGACTTTTCGAGCGCGTAAGTGACTTAATTTAACATTCCGTTCAGCGGCGGCTTTTTGTGAGCGTAAATCTGGCTGTTCACCAATGTGATAGGCATGAGTGCCAGCGGAATCAATAGCAAACTGATGTTCTAGGTTTTTTTCTTGAATGAGTTTGGCAAATACGCCTTCGGCAGTCGGTGATCTGCAAATATTACCCATGCACACAAAGAGAACTTTTGTTTTTTTCATAGTAATAACCGTTTGAGTTGAGTGGTGGGTATTGTACCGCTTGATTGATTAAAAAGGCAGGGTAGCGGTATGGTTACGCATGACAAACCGAGCAGTCTAGGGCATAAACAGGCAAATAACTGAGCCTTATTTAATCTGTTAGCGTCCTTAATCGTAAAAAATGCGAAAACCAGTGAAACTGTTTGCGCTTCTACCGTGTTTACTCTATTGTTCACGCGCCGAGTAGGCTTGGTTAATCACTTTCTTTCCATTTAATAGGTTATTTATGAGCGATTTTGAATTTGAACGTGCGGATGGTAGTAAACGTAGTGTTAAAGGTTATAAATATGCAAAACCCAAAGCAGGCACTAAGCAATATAGCGAAAGCCGCTATAAAGAAGCCGAATTGCCTCATAAAGTTGATTTAAGACCGCATTTAACAGCGGTTGAAAGTCAGGGTAATACCAGTAGTTGCACGGCAAATGCGGTCGCAGGCGCGTATGAGTATTTAGCCAAAATGTATACGCAGGAAGATTATGATGTCAGCCGTATGTTTATTTATTACAACGCTCGCTATTTAGGTACGGATGGTAATGAAGAAATAGGCGATAGTGGTAGTTACATTGAAAAGGCAATTGAAGGCTTAAAAGAATACGGTGCATGTTCTGAGGCAACTTATCCTTTTGATGAAAATAGTGTCAATGATGAGCCGTATCAAGAAGCCTACGATGAAGCGGCGCAATTTTTAATTCAAGATGCTGCTTTAGTTCCGACTAAATTGTCTGCGTGGAAACACTCGTTAGCCGAAGGTTATCCCATTGTTTTCGGTATCAACTTGTACAAATCTTTTGATAAACAACGTAAAAAAGGTTTAGTCCCTGTACCGTCTGAATCAGAAGCGGCGCGTAAAGATCATGGCGGTCATGCCATGCTAGCGGTTGGCTATTCTGATAAAGACAAAGTATTTATCGTGCGTAACTCATGGGGAACAGAGTGGGGTGATAAAGGCTATTGTTATATTCCTTATGATTATTTAATGAATACTAAGTTTAATGATGGCGACTCATGGATTATTAAACAACTGGATAACACAGACTTTAATAATCAACAATATTGGGATAACAGCGATGAATCGGTAGTGGGTGATTACGAATCAGAACTAGCGAACATGAGCGAAGATGACTATGCCCTTATGATTGATGCAATGGGTAATTATCCCCTTGAATACCGTATCGCGTTGTTGTTCCTTTACGCAGCGGGGGCTGATGGTGATTTATCCGATGACGAATATGATGCTATCGCGCTTTATATGACCTTGACTATCGAAAAGCTGGGTGTGGACATGAGCGCGGAAAGAATATTGCGCTATGCGGTGAGAGATATAACCAATATCACGCTAATTGAAGAATCTGTGACTTTATTAGGCGAATATTTTTCCAGTGAAATGCTGGCAAAAATAATGCTGGATATTGAAAGTGTCATTAGCATAGATGGCTTATCAGAACATGAAACTAACTCTATCTATGAACTAACTGAATCTTGGCAAATGGAACGCTCAGAGTCTTATGAAGAAAGTTCAGAATCTTACGAGGAAAGCGAAGAGTCTGAGGAGTATGAAGAAGACGAGGAAGACGAGGAAGACGAAGAAGACGAAGAAGACGAAGAAGACGAAGAAGACGAAGAAGACGAGGAAGACGAGGAAGACGAAGAAGACGAAGAAGACGAAGAAGACGAAGAAGACGAGGAAGACGAGGAAGACGAAGAAGACGAAGAAGACGAGGAAGATTACGAGGAGGACGAAGGTGAGGAAGAGGATGAAGGCGGGGACGACTACGAGGAAGACGAAGAATAATTCGATGTAAGCTAATCGAATTGCATACTGGGCGGGGTTTGCAATCCCTGCCCAGTATGAACTTAAATGATAGTTGCGTTAGCCTATAACAAACTGGCTAGGCATTTACAGATTTAATGAACTGAACGTTGATAATGGACGCTAAACTCATTGAGTTTAGCCAACATCACAGGTAAATCTTCAAATTTTTCAGGGTAAAAAGCATTTACACCCACGCGTGATAAATAAAATGCTTGATCGGGCATATAATGACCCACCGCACGCAATTCAGCACCATAACCTAGACGCTCGCGCAATAACCACGCTTGAGAAAATGGGCGACCGTCAGCAAAATCAGCAAAATCCAATTCAATCAATGCAAAGTGCGTTAAATCATCGGCAAGTTCTGTTACCGCGTCGGTAGACTGTAGACGTACGCCTAATCGACCTGCATGATGAATCAGTGCGTGTTTTTCTTGTTGCCATCTGGCTAAAGACAGCGTTACATCACCTGCTGGAATGGTCTCATCATCACTAACATACTGCCAAGTATCGTCAACAATGTGTTTATCTTTAATTATCTGCATAAACTTGCTCCTTAAACGGGGTGATGCCAACGCGTTTTACCATCTCTAGGAAAGATTCCTCCTCCAAGCGTTGTTTAACATAAACATCCAAAATCGTAGTAATGGCTTTAGTGACTTCATCTTTTGCCACCGCAGGACCTAGGCGTTCACCAATCGCCGCTTCATTATCAGAAGAACCGCCTAGCGTGATTTGATACCATTCCGCGCCTTTTTTATCCACGCCTAAAATACCAATATGCCCAACACTTTGATGCGCACAACCGTTCATACAGCCTGACATATTAATTTTTAACTCACCGATGTCATGCAGATAATCCATATCATCGAGAGCGTCATTAATTTCTTTTGCAACGCTGATAGAGCTAGCATTAGCCAGCGAACAGAAATCCAAACCAGGACAGCAAATCATATCCGTGACCGTACCAATATTCGGCGTAGCCAAATTCAATGCGTCCAATTGCTTCCACAACGTGTATAAATCCGCTTGTTTCACATCGGCAAAAATTAAATTCTGGCGATGTGTGGTTCTCACTTCACCAAAACTATAATGCTCAGCTAAATCCGCCACTGCATCCAACTGTGCATCGGTTATATCACCAGGTGGCACATCGGGGGCTTTTAATGATAAAAATACCGCTTTATACCCTGCGACCTTATGCGCGGCAGTATTATATTTAACCCATGTCGCAAAGGCTTTATCGTGGTCTAAATGCTGGGGGAAACTTTTATCACCTACAGCATTAGGTTGATATGCAAATGGTGCAAAATGCGCTTTGATTTCCTCAACGCGTTCAGTCGCTAATTCACGACCGTCTTTAATCAACTGCCATTCTTGCTCAACCATCGCGGTGAACTTTTCAATGCCTGTTTCTTTCAGCAAAATTTTAATACGCGCTTTATATTTATTATCACGGCGACCAAATAAATTATAAACCCGCAAAATAGCTTCTAAATAAGACAACAAATGTTGCTGTTCTAAATAAGGGCGAATCACCTTACCAATAATCGGCGTGCGTCCTAAACCGCCACCCACCAACACCCTAAAGCCCACCGCACCCGCGTCATTTTTAACCAAATGCAAACCGATGTCATGAAATTGCGTAGCAGCACGGTCATTAACAGCACCACTAACCGCAATTTTAAATTTACGCGGCAAATAATCAAATTCAGGATGCAAAATCGTCCATTGGCGAATAATCTCACAATACGGACGAGGGTCTTCAACCTCATCCACACACACACCTGCCAAATGGTCAGACGTGGTGTTACGCATACAATTACCGCTGGTTTGAATCGCGTGCATTTGTACCGTAGCAAGGTCTGCCAAAATATCAGGTACTTGCTCCAACTTCGGCCAATTAAACTGCACATTTTGCCGCGTCGTAAAATGACAATAATTTTTGTCATAAGTCCGCGCAATATGCGCTAACATTCTGACTTGCTTAGCACTAAGCAAACCATAAGGAATAGCAACGCGTAACATCGGCGCGTGGGTTTGAATATACAAACCATTTCTTAATCGCAAAGCACGGAAGCGATCCTCAGAAAGTTCACCTCGCAAAAACTGCTCGGTTTGCCATCTAAACTGGGCAACCCGCTCATCCACAAGGGTTTGGTCAATCTCGTTATACTGATACATAAAAAATTAAAAAACCTACTGGGCAACTCAACAAAGCTAACAATCATATACTGCACGCCGCAAAATAACAAAAGTTCTCTGCCCAAAACTTCCCACAGTCTTCTCATTACAAGACCGTTCCCCGTCCCTATAATAACGCCAACGATAAAGAAACGGCTTAAGGGAACATTGATATGTTAGATTCACGCAAAGTTGACAACCTGATTCAAAATTTGGTTAATCATGAAAACAGCATGAAACAATTGGACGTTGAAGCACCCATCAAAGTGCAATTGTCAAAAGATGGCAAAACCATACAGTTTATTCATAACGGCTTAGTATTAAACGGAGCGGTTGAACGCCCATTAATACACCAGCTTGGTAGTCGTGCTTGGGGACAAAATCAAGACTTCAACTTGATTGCTGAACGTTGGAAACAGATGTTTAAAAATAACCGCGTTGAACTAGAACAAGAGCTTGCCTCGACTTTTAATCGCCATAATCTCTCTATTCGCTACCATAGCTACAAAGGACAAAATCAGATTTATGGTATAGTCATCCCGCATTTTGTTGATGTCAATCAGCTTGAATTTCGCCAACACTTCATGGAGCAAATCCGCCATACAACCGCACTTAGAACGTGTTCAAAATTTCATCTAAAAGCCTGATAATAAGCAGATGAGAAAAAAATATCCAAGCGACCTTAGTCGAGAACAATTTGAATTGATTCGCGAATTA
>WSSedA1B3DRAFT_1000106_pt1 | contig 22553 bp, 22 predicted proteins | sample WetSurSiteA1Bulk_FD_9468 | JGI IMG/M metagenome (IMG submission 9468)
TTGACACCCTCCTGAATTCTGGCTCCCCCTGAATCATTAATTCCTATCAGCGGCATTCTCATTTTGAGAGCATGGTCCATTATCTTAGTTATTTTCCTTGAATGCATCAGCCCAAGCGATCCTCCTGCAACAGTAAAATCCTGGGCAAAAATTGCAACAGGTGCTCCATAAATAGTACCACATCCGATAATAACCCCGTCGCTTGGAAGGGATTTTTTGTCCATATCAAAATCACGGGCATCATGTTCAACGAACATGTCATATTCCATAAAGGAATCTTTATCAAGGAGTGTCATGATCCTTTCCCGGGCGGTTCGTTTACCCATGGCTTTTTGCTTTTCAATTGCCTGTTCTCCGCCTCCAAGAAATACTTTCTTTCGTTTCTCCTGAAGTTCCCTGATCTTTTTATTTACTACCATACAGGTTTATCTAATTTAAATTAATCCGTTACTAAAAACTAAAAATAAAGTGCAATTTAAGATTTTCAGCAGATGATATATACTATTTAGGTGCAAGTCTGTATAAAACCAAACCTATTATCAGATATAAGATATTTGGTATCCACATGGCTATCATCGGTCCCAGGTTTCCCTTTATGGAGAACTGGGAGGCGAATTGCATAAACAGAATATATGAGAAACTCAGGCCAAGACCAATCCCGATATTCATCCCTATTCCTCCCCTGATCTTTCGCGATGAGAGTGAGACCCCAATTAGCGTCAGAATAAATACTGAGAAGGGATTTGCAATACGTTTGTGCTTTTCAATCAGGAATAAATTGAGCTCATCCGAGCCCTGTAGCCTCAGCTGATTTACATAATTATTCAATTCATTATAAGTCATGGTCCCAACAAATCCGGGACTCCTGGAAAAATCAGAAGGATTTATATTCAGAGCGGTATCCAGCCGGTCTCCTCTGGTTATGATATCTTCCTGGTCGGTTATATTACGCAGATGATAATTTAATACCACCCACTTATTTGTTGCTGTATCATATCTAACCAGGTTCCCGTTTAGTTTTGACTGCAGCCTGCCATTCTCATCAAATTTCTCGATCGTAAAGTTCCTTCCCGACTGGCTGATCGGATTGAAAGATTCCATATATATCAGGACATTCTTGAATACCTGCCTGTGAATATTCATAACTGGGATCCTCCTGGTCGAGGTTCTGTAATATTTATCCTCAAAATCGATCCGGTGCAGGTTCGACTTGGGAATTACAAAATTGATAAGCACAAAAGCAAAAATTGCAATAAACAATGAAGATAAGAAATATGGCCACATCATCCTTCTGAAACTCATACCACTGTTCAAAATTGCAATAATCTCAGTGTTTGCCGCCATCTTCGATGTAAAGAAGATTACCGAAATAAAAACGAAAAGCGGTGAAAAAAGAGTGGCAAAATATGGTATGAAATTCATGTAATAATCGAAAATAATAGCCTTAACCGGAGCACTTTTCTCCATGAAGTTATCTATCTTCTCTGCAAAATCGAATACAACTGCAATGGTGAGTATCAGGAGCAGTGAAAAGAAGAAGGTGCCCAGAAATTTCCGGACAATATAACGGTCAATAATCTTTGTTTTCAGTAAAGCTAAAGCCGTTCTGATAGTTTTATTATCATCTTTTCCTTCCATCTTTTAAAATTCCCTTCTTCAATTCTTTCTCTTGCTTCCGAAACCAGCTTCATATAAAAAGAAAGGTTATGAATGCTGGCTATCTGAGAACCCAGAATTTCACCGGAAATAACAAGATGTCTAAGGTATGCCTTTGAATAATAAAGGCTCACACCAGAAGGACCCGAAGGATCAATAGGACTGAAGTCGTCAGTCCATCTCCGGTTCCTAATATTGATTATTCCCTCCCTGGTGAACAGCATCCCGTTACGCCCGTTCCTGGTAGGCATCACGCAATCGAACATGTCAATACCTCTCTCGATAGCTTCAAGTATGTTGACAGGAGTTCCAACTCCCATCAGATAACGTGGTTTATCCAAAGGAAGTATTTCATTGACTATATCTATAATACGGTACATTTCTTCAGCCGGCTCGCCCACTGACAACCCTCCTATTGCATTGCCAGCCATTCCTGCCGAAGCGACTTTTTCTGCCGAGATTTTTCTGAGATCATCGAATGTACTGCCCTGAACAATTGGAAAAAGGAGCTGTTCATAGTTCCACAGAGGATCTGTCTCTTTATATCTTATTATTGCCCTCTCAAGCCAGTCGTGAGTCAGGGCGACTGATTTCTTAGCGTACTTGTAATCGCACGGGAAGGGCGCACATTCATCCAAAGCCATCATTATATCAGCACCTATAATGCGCTGAATATCAATTGTATTCTCAGGTGTAAAAATATGTTTCGATCCGTTAATGTGCGATTTGAAAATAGCTCCCTCAGAAGTAAGTTTCCTGTTCCCGGCAAGTGAAAAAACCTGATATCCGCCACTGTCGGTCAGTAATGGTCTGTTCCAGTTTATGAATTTATGAAGTCCTCCAGCAGCCTGTAATATGTCTGTCCCCGGACGAAGGTACAAGTGATAAGTATTCCCGAGAATAATTTTTGCATCAATATCATCAATCAGGTTTTTCTGAAGGATGCCTTTAACAGTTCCGGCAGTTCCGACCGGCATAAATATCGGAGTGGGAATAACACCATGTGCAGTTTCCAGGATGCCTGTCCTGGCCCTGGAATCATTATCCCTGCTCATTACTTTAAACATAGAATCCTTCGTTTCCGGTTGCCAAAGGTAATTCATTCATCCACCTGTTGAAAATTATGTCAATAATTTTTCTGGCTCATTAACCGTTTTTATGATAATGATATCTAAAACTCTCTTTTTGCATTCAGAATATCTTAGTAATATTGCTGCCATATATGGAAGTCAAATGATACTCCGCGACAATCCCCTCCTTTTTAGTCTATTCATTGTTCTTGCTATATCTCTGATCGTTCAGCTGGTTTATTATCTTCTTTATTACCTGGCTCCGGTATTATATAAACATCCTGAAAATCCGGTAAAAAAGGTTCCGGTCTCGGTCATTATATGTGCCAGGAATGAGGAGGAAAACCTTAAAAAATTCCTGCCTTCCGTTCTGGAACAGGATTATCCCGAATATGAAGTTGTTGTAGTTAACGATTGTTCGGAGGATGATTCATTTAATGTGCTGGGGGAGTACCTTAAAAAGTATCCGAACCTGAGGGTTTCAAATATCAGTAAAGATCCGAAATTCGCTCATAATAAAAAATTTGCACAATTTATTGGTATCAAAGCGGCAAAAAATGAACTCTTAATTTTTACCGATGCCGATTGCAGGCCTGAAAGTGACAAATGGCTTGGCAAGATGGCATCGCGTTTTGACGATAAGACAGATTTTGTCCTTGGCTACGGCGGTTATTTCAGAAAACCTGGATTGCTTAACAGGTATATAAGATACGATTGTATGACAATAGCCATGCAATACCTTGGAATGGCTATAAATGGAATTCCTTATATGGGAGTCGGACGAAATCTTGCATACAGGAGATCACTGTTTTTTGAGAAAAAAGGATTCGGCAGTCATATCAACCTAGCTTCAGGTGATGATGACCTTTTTGTGAATTTCAACTCATCAGGGAAAAACTGTATCGTTGAATTCCGAAAGGACTCACATACCCGTTCTGTTCCGTCTTCAGGTGTAACTGAGTTTTACAAGCAGAAGAAAAGACATCTGACGACAGCTAATCATTACAAATCCAGAGACAAAGCTCTGTTAATTGGTGAACCTGCCAGCAGGGTATTATTTTATGTTTCGTTTATTATTTTGCTGTCAAATCTTTACATGTGGCCTTTTGTTCTGGCTCTTTTCGGTGTCAGGATTATTACTCAGGTCACTGTTTTTGCTTTGAATCAGAAGAAATTCAATGAGAAGGGATTATTACTCCTGATGCCAATATTTGATGTCTTATCCCCGTTTATTAACATTGCCATTTATATTGGAAGTCAACGTCAAAGTGCCGGTAAAAACTTATGGAATTAGGCAATGGCTTATCGGATAAGGCCAGAAATGACCTTTTGCTTGTCGAATTAGCAAAGAAAGGGGATGAAAAAGCATTTTCAAACCTGCTGAACCGTTACAGGGATTCAATATATTACATGCTTCTGAAGATGGTAAACAATTCATCAGATGCTGAAGATCTGACCATTGAAGCGTTTGGAAAAGCTTTCCGTAATCTCGACTCCTTTACCCCGGACTTTGCATTCAGTACCTGGCTTTTCAAGATCGCCACCAACAACTGCATAGATTTTATAAGGAAGAAACAGGTTTCTCCTACTCCGATCGATCAGCTTCAGGATGATATGGATAATCTTACAGTGAATATTCAGTCTGATCTCCCCGATCCTGAAGAAACCCTTATCAATGACCAGAAGATAGCTGTTCTTCGGGATATTGTAAACCAGCTTAAACCACGCTACAGGAACCTTATTGAATTAAGGTATTACAAGGAGTATTCATACGAAGAGATCGCCTCAGAGCTGAGGTTACCGATCGGAACAGTCAAAGCACAGCTATACAGGGCAAAATCGCTTTTGTACAATATTTTTACAAAAACAGGAAACAGATAGTGATCGAAAGTATTCTAAGATATTTCCCTGATATTCAAAGCTCAGGGATAAATCAGCTTACAGCACTAAAATCAATCTACCAGACCTGGAACAGCAAAATTAATTTGATTTCCAGAAAGGACTTTGAAAATTTCTATATTCATCATGTTCTTCATTCGCTGGCAATTGCAAAAATAATTGACTTTGTGCCAGGAACAAAGATACTTGATGTTGGTACAGGAGGAGGTTTCCCCGGGATACCGCTTGCAATTATGTTTCCGGATTCGGAATTTTCACTGCTCGATTCAATAGAGAAAAAAACAAAAGTGGTTTTATCTGTTGCCACGGAATTGGGGTTGACCAACATAACTGTAATCCGGAAAAGAGCCGAGGATGAAAAAGGGAGGTATGACTTCGTAGTTAGCAGGGCTGTTACTGATTTCCGGAGTTTTGTCAAACTGACAGGGAAAAATATAAAATCAGAAAACATAAATAAACTGAAGAATGGAATTTTATACCTGAAAGGCGGAGATCTTTCAGAAGAGCTGGAACCTTTTGTAAATAAAACCGTTATCTGGAATATCACAGACTTCTTCTCTGAACCATATTTTGAGACTAAAAAGATTGTCTATCTGCCTTTTTGATTTTTGTAAAAAAAATATATTGCCGTTGTTTTTATTGAAAATATATCTATCTTTGCGATCTCAAAATTAAACAGTACAGCCATTTAAAAACAACAGATATGAAAAGGACATTTCAGCCTTCAAGGAGAAAAAAAGCAAACAAACACGGATTCAGGGAAAGGATGTCCACATCTAATGGAAAAAGAGTTCTTGCTTCACGCAGAGCCAAAGGAAGAAAGAAACTAACTGCTTCCTCTGAACTGAAATTGAAATAAATAAGTGACTTTATATAAAGGATAAAGGTGCCTCAGGAAAAGGCACCTTTTTTTTCATTAGTTTTGTCCGGATTTTAAACCATCGATGTCGAACCTTTCAGAATATATTAGTGATGCCAGTCTGAGCATAATTGCTGATAAAATAGAAGCAGGCATTCGTATATCAGAGAACGAGGGTTTGCTTCTTTACAATAGAGCCGGATTATCCCAGCTTGCACTATTATCCGGTATTGTCAGGAGAAGACATAACAGTAATTATGTTTTTTTTAACAGGAACTTCCATATTGAGCCTACAAACAAATGTGTTTATAATTGTCGCTTCTGCTCCTACCATAAACCTGAAGGAGATCCTGAAAGCTGGGAATACAGTCATGAGGAGATGCTTGATATGGTAAGAAAATTTGATGGGAAACAGGTGACTGAGGTTCATATTGTGGGAGGGGCCCATCCGTCATACGATATCCATTATTTCGGGAATCTTATTCAGAGGATCAGAAAACACCGGCCCGGCCTTCATATTAAAGCATTTTCGGCAATTGAACTCGATTACATGATAACTAAAACAGGTATCACTGTAAAAGAGGGATTGGAACAACTGAGGAAATACGGGCTGGATTCAATACCTGGAGGTGGCGCAGAGATTTTTGATGAAAAGATAAGGATTAAAATCTGTCCGGAAAAAGCCTCAGCAGAAAAGTGGCTGTTTATACATGAGACTGCACACATACTTGGAATACCTTCGAACGCCACTATGCTTTACGGACATATTGAGAATTATTCACACAGGGTCAGCCATATGGCGAAACTTCGAGAATTGCAGGACAGGACAGGGGGATTCAATGCATTTATTCCGCTTAAGTACAAAAAAGCAAACAACTCAATGTCATATCTTGGCGAGGTTAACACTACTGAAGATCTCAGAAATTATGCTGTTTCCAGGATATTTCTTGATAACATCCCGCATATTAAAGCATACTGGCCGATGATTGGAAGGGAGGTTGCTCAACTAAGTCTTTTATTCGGGGCAGATGACCTTGATGGAACAATTGAAGATACCACAAGAATCTATTCAATGGCCGGCTCCGAAGAAAGGAACCCTGAAATGACAACTGATGAAATCTGCAGGCTTATCAGGGATGCCGGATTTGTCCCAGTGGAACGGGATTCCCTTTATAATTTTATCAATACATTTGCGTTATAAAACAAGTTCGAACAGCCGCTATGAGCATCAAAGATTTTATCCTGAGCAAACCATTTTTAAAAAACCTCGGATTAGCTGCCATCCTTATTGTAGGAATAATAATGGGACTGCTTATCTGGCTGAATTTTTACACGAGGCATGGGCAAAGCAGGCCGGTTCCTGACTTTATAGGTCTCACAAAGGAACAGACCATTAGGGCTGCAAAGAAAAACAAGGTCAGGTTTCAGATCATTGATTCCGTCTATACTTCCGAAGTGCCGCGCGGCTGCATTGCTGAACAAAATCCGGTTGCAGGGTTTAAGGTAAAGAAGTGGAGGAATATCATGCTGACCATAAATGCCTTTAATCCCGAAATGGTCGCAATGCCAAATCTTGTCAATCTTCCAAAGCGCCAGGCTATTGCTCTGATTGAAGGGGCAGGGCTGGAATTGGGAACGCCAAGATATGTCCCGGACATTTCAATAGATGTTGTTATTAAACAGCTTTATAACGGGAGGGAGATACAGGGAGGCGATTCACTTCAGAAAGGCTCGGTCATCGATCTGGTTCTTGGAAAAGGCCTCAGCAACCAGAGAACCTCAGTTCCCAACCTGCTGGGTATGAATTTCCAGTCTGCAAAAAACAGGATACTCGGGGCTTCTCTTACTCTTGTAACTTCTATATTTGACAACACCATAGTCACGGGGAAAGATTCTGCAAACGCCTTCGTATATAAACAAAATCCGGATTTTAGCGATGAAGCCACTCTTCAGCTTGGTTCATCAATATATCTCTGGTTGACAATTGATTCTGCTAAAATCCTTGTTGATTCGACATTACTGAGGCTTGATACTATTCCTGAAATAATCCCCGGACAATCAGATTAAGCTTATGTCCAAAAGGTCAGTGGTATATATTATCCTTCTCTTTTGCTATCCGGCGCTATCTCCTGCGCAGGAAATAGTAACAGGTCTGAGGACCAACCCCTACATAAAGAATCTGAAAGATAAACAGATTACTTTCAAGGGTATTGCTGATGATATTGAACTGCCATTTTTTGATGATTTTTCGGGGCATTCATACCTGCCTTCACCAAAACGGTGGAGCGATAATTATGTATTTATCAATAATACATATTCCGATCAACAGGTTGCCCTGGGTATAGCCACACTTGATGCTCTCGATGAATCCGGAAATCTTTATGAATCGAACAATTCGGAAGGATTTGAAGCCGATCAGCTTACTTCTCAATCACTTAATCTTAGTTATCCTGCTTCTGACAATATCTGGCTGAGTTTCTATTACCAGGCCGGTGGGCTTGCCGATGCGCCTGAAGCTAATGATAGCCTTACTCTGCAGTTCTTTGCACCCGATGAAAACAAATGGCATTCAATATGGAGGAAAGCAGGTGCGGCTGCAGAAAAGTTTAAGCCTGTGATTATCAGGATTGAAAATCCAAAATATTTAAAGAAAGGGTTCAAATTCCGTTTTGTTAACTGGGCAAGTCTCAACACAACTTTTACCGATCCCTCAATGATCGGGAATTGTGATTTATGGAACATCGATTATGTTTACCTTGACAGAAACAGGAATGCAGCCGACACTTCGCTTGCTGACGTCGCATTCAGGACCAATGTCAGATCTCTTCTCAAGACTCATGAAGCTATGCCCTGGGAACAGTTTAAACAGGTCTACCTTCAGGAAATGGGCTCATCCATTACAATACATTACCGGAACAATGATATGATTACCAGAAATATAACACGAAATTTTGAGATCCGTGATATGTTTACCAATACTGTTTCTCATGCATTTACAGCGGGTGCAGCCAATATTGACCCGTTTACAAATATTGACTATAATGCCAACCTGATCTATACCTTTAATAACAGCAACAATGATTCAGCGCTGTTTAAAGTCACAAGTTACCTGAAGACCGATGATTTTGATCCTAAAGGAAATGATACCATAATTTATTACCAGGTATTCAGCAATTATTTTGCCTATGATGACGGATCTCCTGAAGGGGGGTATGGTATAAACGGTCAGGGTTCAAGGAATGCAATGGCTGCTGTCAGGTTTAAATCGTATTTGACTGACACAATAAGGGCGATACGCATATGTTTCAACGACAGCTATATGAACAGTAACCAGAGAGCATTCGACCTTATGATATGGGACGATGATAACGGGTTGCCGGGAAATGTGAAATACTCAGTTGAAAATGTTCTTGTTGAACAAGGTGATGACATTAATGGATTTTACACCTATGAACTTCCTGACGGTGTGATGGTTAACGATGTATTTTATGTCGGCTGGAGACAACGTAGCGAGACTTTCCTGAATGTTGGGTTCGATGTAAACACGCCAAACCGCGGACACCAATATTTCTGGCTTAACGGGGTATGGCTGCAATCGCAGAAAGAGGGAAGTATTATGATAAGGCCGGTTGTTGGTGCACCGCTTAAAACAACATCAGTTAACGATATTGAAATAGATCCGGGGTATTCAAAAACTTTCAGATTATGGCCTAACCCTGCATCTGATTACATCAACCTCGAAAGCAACGACCTGACACTCTCTGGTTCGGCATTTGTTTCAATTATAGATCTCCAGGGAAGGGAATTAATGAATGTACCATATAGTGAGCGTATTAATATTTCTTCTCTGAAGGCTGGTTTATATACCGTTATCATCATTTCTGACAGGAAACGGACCGGTTATTTCAGGCTTATCAAAATAAGATAACCAGATATGACAGAAGAAGATCTTTCCGATCAGCAGGAACTTTATGAGCATTACAGGTTTGTTGCCGATCCGGGTCAGTCATTGCTGCGGATTGACAAGTATCTTTTTGTCAGAATCGAAAGTACTTCCCGTACCCGCATTCAGAGTGCTGCCAATGCAGGGAACATACTTGTCAATAATAATCCGGTAAAACCAAACTATAAAGTCAAGCCAGGTGATGTAGTTCAGATAGTTTTACCAACACCTCCCAGGGAAATAGAGCTTATTCCCCAGGATATCCCGCTTAAAATTGTTTATGAGGATGAAGATGTTGTTGTTGTGAATAAAGAGCCAGGAATGGTTGTTCATCCGGCATATGGTAACTATACAGGAACTCTGGTGAATGCTCTGATGTGGCACTTTAAGGATCTGCCACTGTTTCAGACAGGTGAGCTGCGTCCCGGACTTGTTCACAGAATTGATAAAAACACCTCTGGCATCCTTGTAATAGCAAAGAATGAACTCTCACTAAACAGGCTGTCAAAACAGTTTTATGACCGGACAACCGACAGAAAATATCTTGCTCTCATATGGGGCATTCCGGATTCTCCTGAAGGGACAATTACAGGGAATGTGGGAAGGAATATTCGTGACAGGAAAATAATGCAGGTCTTTCCTGACGGTAATCAGGGTAAGTCTGCAATAACACACTATAAGGTTCTTGAGGACCTGGGTTACGTCTCGCTTGTTGAATGCAAACTTGAAACCGGTCGTACTCATCAGATAAGGGTGCATTTCAGTTATATCAGGCACCCTCTTTTCAATGATGAGGAATATGGAGGGGATCAGATTTTAAAGGGTACGACCTTTACAAAGTACCAGCAGTTTGTAAAGAACTGCTTCAAAATTCTGCCTCGTCAGGCGCTCCATGCAAAATCTCTTTCATTCGATCATCCTGTTACCGGAAAAAGATTATCATTTGATTCAGATCTTCCGGATGATATGAAGCAGGTTATTAAAAAGTGGCGTGATTACACCTCAGGAAGAGGTTAAGGTTAAAATCAATTTATTACCAGAATACCAGATTACCAGATTACCAACTGCCGCTAGCCCCGCCACCACCAAAACTGCCACCTCCAAAACCGCCGAAACCACCTCCGCCGCCACCAGATCCTCCACCGCCAGAGAATCCGCCCCAGCTTCCGCTATGGCGATTACTTCCCGAATTCATCATTGTAAGGAGCATCCATAATGGTAATCCTTTCCGGCTTATTTGTTTATGGTTCGATCCTCCGCTGCTGCGGAAGAATATTAAGATTATGAAAAAGATAATGAAAAAGATAAAGGGTGCCAGATTACTGATATCGCCTCCTTTTGATTTGCCGTACTGATCAGCAGGGAATTCACCGCTGGCAAGTGACATAAGAACGCTTGTAGCCTTGTCAAGACCCTGGTAATAATTCCCGTTCATGAACTCCGGCAGGATCTCATTATCGATGATCTGTGAACAGACAAGATCAGGGACAACTCCTTCAAGCCCGTAACCAGGAGAAATGTTTACCTCACCTCTTGAAGATTCTGAGGTTTTTGGTTTGACAAGGACAATTATTCCATTATTAAGACCTTTCTGCCCGATTCCCCATTTTTCAGCAAGACGCTGGGCATAATCGGCGATATCATATCCCTGCAGATCAGAAATTGTTACAATAGCGATCTGCGTTGATGTGGAATCATTATATGCGACAAGCTTTCCCTCAAGAGAATTGGCTTCCTGAGATGTCAGCAAACCTGCGAAATCATTGACAAGTCTTGGAGGCACAGATTTTTCAGGGAAATCCTGTGCTGCAATTCCGTGTAAGAAAAGAGTGATAAGGATAAATACTGACGCAAGAGTCTGCAACAATCTTTTATTTTTCATCTTTTATCAGGTTGCTCAGTATCATCAAATGAAATCTCATCAGGAAGCTCATTGATATCATCTCTTTTATGGGGAAAATGTTCCTTGAGCTGCCGTCCTGCCATAAGTATCCCTTCAATCAGCCCTTCTGTATACTTACCGCTCCTGAAGTGATTTTGAATTGTATCCCTGGTTTTGTCCCAGAAGTTATCAGGAACCCGGGCATTAATGTCTCTATCACCTATAATTGCAAATTCTTTATTCCGGACTGCGAAATAGAATAATACACCATTCCTGTTATCTGTGGCATTCATGCCGATCCTGTCGAAAATCCAGGCTGCCCTGTCAAGTACATTCCCGGTAAGTTTTGTTTCGACATGAACTCTTATCTCCCCCGATGTCTCACCTTCTGCCTCAATTATAGCATCACGTATCTGCAGTTGTTGTTCCCTGCTAAAGAATGTGGAGGCTTTAACGTCCATCTCTCAAGGTATTTAGAATTTTACTTCAGGGGCTTTCTCAGCTCCTTCCATCGATTCGAAATATGGTTTCGCAGTAAAACTGAACATACCGGCAATAATATTCTGCGGAAATCTTCTGATATATGCATTCATCACCTGGGCAGTCTCATTAAACTTCCTTCTTTCGACAGCTATTCTGTTCTCTGTACCTTCAAGTGTAACCTGCAGATCCCTGTAATTCTGAGTGGCTTTCAACTCAGGGTACTGTTCAACAACCACCATCAATCTCGACAGAGCAGAACTCAGTTCACCCTGTGCTGCCTGAAACTGTTGCATATTTTCCGCGGTCATTTTTGTTGGGATCGATAGTAACCTGTGTTGCCTTGGCCCTTGCCTCAATAACTTTTGTCAGTGTTTCCTGCTCAAAAGTAGCGGCTCCCTTTACTGTATTCACAAAGTTCGGGATAAGGTCAGCCCTTCGCTGGTATTGGCTTTCGACATTGCCCCACTGACTTGTGACACCTTCTTGCATTGTGACCATTTGATTATATGTTTTAGTACCCCAGGAGATAATACCCAGCACGACCAGTGCAATGATGGCTCCGATTATAATCCATATTAAACAACCTTTTTTCATTTTGATGACTTTTATAAATTTAACCAAATGTAACCAATTTCTGATAATGAATTAAAGTTGATCATATAATAATCTATACCTCGTATATATCAAAGCATTGCGGAAAAAATCAAATTTTTGTTTTCCACCCTGTTAAAATACTTAATTTTGAACCTAAAAATTGTACGATGAAAACTGTAGCCATTGTTGCCGGGGGTGATTCATCTGAATATGAAATATCGGTAAAAAGTGCCACTGAAGTTGCAAAGTTATTATCCCCTAAATACTCAACATACATTATAATGATACGCGGAACCAACTGGTTCTGGGAAGACAGAAAAGGCCGCTATCATAATATTGACAAGAATGATTTCACTTTAAGAACTGACGAACAGAGGATCAGTTTTGATGCTGTTTTTATTGCCATCCATGGCACTCCAGGAGAAAATGGACTTCTTCAGGGTTACTTTGATATGATGAAAATTCCTTATTCAAGTTGCAGCGCATTCTGTTCAGCTATCACCTTTAACAAGCAGGCTTGTAAGCTTTATCTGAAGGAGTACGGGATACCAATGGCCAATAATGTTATTTTAAGGAAAGAAAACAAACCTGATCTTTCTTCAATAATTTCAAAGACAGGACTCCCGTGTTTTGTCAAGCCTAACGACAGCGGATCCAGCTTTGGCGTAACCAAAGTTAAAACGAAGGAAGAATTACCTGCGGCTATCGAGACTGCTTTAAAGGAGAGCGAAGAGGTTATGATTGAGGCCTTTATGGATGGCAGGGAAGTTGCCTGCGGCGTCGTAAAAGTCAAAGGAAAAGCCATAGTTCTTCCTGTTACAGAAATAATAAGCAAGAATGAATTCTTCGATTATGAAGCAAAATATACCCCCGGGAAGTCTGACGAAATTACACCAGCCGATTTGCCTGCAAACATTACCAATCAGATTCAGGATCTCAGTTCCAATATATATGATCTCCTTGGTTGTAAAGGTATTGTAAGAGTTGACTTTATCATTGTTGGTGAGAAACCTTTTTTCCTTGAAATAAACTCAATACCGGGAATGACGGAAGAGAGTCTCATCCCAAAACAGGCACAGGCAGCCGGGATTGATCTTGCAGAACTTTATTCGATGGTGATTGAGGATCTGTTTGTGTAACCCTTTTATTCCCTTGCTTTCTTTAACGCAGATGTGGTAGTATAATACTTGGTAATCATCCCCGGCACTTCCCAATCGGGTAATTTGCCCTCTTTTAAATATTCCAGGAATCTGGCAGTTACCTGACCGAAATGTTCCTCATGTGAAACCCGGTATTTTTTTGGGATACCGATTCTAATTGAATTGTTATTGACAGTTTCCACCTGAAGACTATCATACGGCATTTTCCCCAAAACTGATTTCAGCTTCGCGGAGAATTCAGATAAAGCCATTCCTTTGATTTTTTCAACATAAAGAGTCGGCACAAATTTCTCTTCAGCACCCTGCCTGATAGTAAGGTTGCATCTCGATCCGCGCATAACCGAATAGTGCGTATCGCCACAACCTGGCGGAGGCATATAATTCCAGGTTACGGACACTTTTGCCCAGACACCCTTAATCTGGTATGTCATCTCTCCATTGGAATAAACATTCAGTTTTCCATCTTTGATATCCTTCTGTAAAAATTCGGGGAATTTATCAAGTCCGGTAACACCACTAAACTCATCTTTTGAAATAACAGTTGGCCACCTTCTGGCTGCAGCTATTTTCACATCTGAAGGATTCAGTATTTGCTCAGGGAAACACTCCCACTGTACAAGATCAACAAGGTGAGTCGTGACATCAACGATACCTTCACCCTGCTGATTAATGTCAAAGAACCAGGAAGGACGCTGAAGGGGAGAACCGGAAACGATTTTTGAGAAGTGATGCACACTTATTTTTGATACAGCCGGATCTTCTTTAGTTCCTGTTTCAAGCTTTCCAAAAATCTCTTCTTCCCGTGACAATAGTTTTTGCATTAAGGTTGTTATCTCGAATCTTTCAGTCATAATATCATAAAGCAGAACACCTTTATCTTTTGCAACAGTAAAAGCTTCTTCCAGCTTACTGAAATCATCAGGAGATATTATCATCGGTTTGTCGGCAAGGACATTTAATCCAGCGGTAACTGACTTAGTTATATATTCAGCTTTTTTTCTGTTATTCCCTGACAAGACAACAACATTACCGGCTTTTTCAGCAAGCATTTTTTCAAAGAAATCATCTCCTGTATAGACTATTTCATTCCATGCAGTCGGATCAGACTGCCGTGAATTGTAAGATGCAATCCTGTTAAGATGCTGCTGAACATCAGATCCTACAGGTGCGTAAACGTGTACATCGGGAGAGACCTGAGGGTACATTGTTTTTTGAACCAGGGCAGCATGAAAATGACCCGGATCGACTGTCAATAGCCTGACCTGATAATTACTTTCCATTGTTTCAAGTGTTTTTTCGGTTGCTTTCTTTTTTGATCCGACCTGTCCGCACGATACCAGCACTATTGCTGAAATTAAAAACATAAATGATCTTTTCATTATTTAGTTTTTAGGAATTTTTTCTTACCGCATCAATAAAAGCATTGATATTTTCATTTTTAACATCAGGGGGCATTCCGCCTCCTACCGACCATACCACATGGTTGTGATCTGTAGTTTCCCCGAAAGCCTTACTGACAGCTGATATAACCTGGTCAGGTGTTCCTGTGGCCATTACATCCCTTGGTGGTATATTTCCAACAAGAACAATTTCAGGTCCGCTAAGGGTACGTATTTCGCCTAGTGAATGGTTAAATGAGAAGTTGAACATATTAACTCCCATTTCCTTCAGATTTTTTGCAGTAATCAATCCATCTGCATCATTATGAAGGAAACTGACCCGGGCGCTGTTATTTGAGAATATTTTTTTAAGATAAGGCAACACAAACTCATTGAATTCAGCCTCACCAACGAAACCTATAATATCGTCAAGAATAAGTATACCGTCAATTGTCGGGAAACATTCTCTCTGCCAGGCAAGCCAATCGCATATAAATCCAGTGATCTTCCTTAATAATCTGTGAGATCCTTCAGGATCGAGAGCCAGTGCAATCATGAGTTCAGTGGTTCCTAATAGGAAGCTTGCAATATTAAGAGGTCCCCTGGCTACTGCAAACCTTATTTCGTGATCAGCATTTCTGATTGCCCGGTGGCTGTTTTTAAGCCTGTTAATCATAAACGGTAATAATCCGTCAGTTCTCACATTTGGTTGAGGCAGTCTATCTGCATCTGAAATATCTGCTAGTATTTTTTCCGCATGAGGAAGGTTATTTTCGAGAAAAATCATTCTTGAACCAAAAGCTGACGGTTCAGTACACATTCCATATTCCGACCAGAATCCTGGCATGAACCATACATCAGGAAAAGTATTGATTGCTTTAAGGTTCGCCTTTAACCAGTTTTCTTCGGAAGAATAATAATCTATTACAGAGATCCCGTACCAGCCTGGTATCCACGGACTATCAATAATAAAACCAATCGGCTGGTAAGTTAGCTTTTTACCGTCAATCAAAGTCAGGAGATCGTCCCAGGAAGAATTTCGCATCAGGGTCTCAGGTTATCCGGTAAAGTTCAGAAAATAAAATTGATAATAATTCTTAAGAGAAAAAAATTAATTTTTAACTGAACCCAATTAATTCTGTAACTATGTGGCCTTCTGTGCATCAAGTCTATACGCATCGATCGGATCGCAGGTACACACCAGGTTACGGTCGCCATAACCATCGTCAATACGCCCTACCGACGGCCAGAACTTATTCTCTGCCACCCATTTGAGGGGGAAAGCAGCTCTCTGCCTGTCATAATTATGATTCCAGTTATTTGCTGTTAATACTTTAACAGTATGTGGCGCATTGCGCAGGACATTATCTTCCCTGTCAGCTTTCCCTTCTTTGACCTCCGCTATCTCATTCCAAATTGATTTTAATGCATCAATGAATTTATCCAGTTCCTGGAGTGATTCAGATTCTGTAGGTTCAACCATCAGAGTGCCATGCACCGGGAATGAGAGTGTAGGTGCATGAAATCCGTAATCCATTAGCCGTTTGGCAATATCGGATTCTGTAATTCCGGCTTCTGCCTTATAACTACGACAATCAAGTATCATTTCATGAGCAACAAAACCTGTTGTACCGGTATAAAGCGTTTTAAACCAATTCTTTAAAGAAGCTGAAATATAGTTTGCATTCAATATAGCAAATATTGTAGCTCTGGTAAGACCATCAGGACCCATCATGAAAATGTATGCGTGAGAGATAGTCAGAATATGGCCGCTGCCAAAAGGTGCACCGGCAATGGCGGTTGTTCCGTGGCTGCCTCCGGTTTTGACGACCGGATGTGATGGGAGAAATTCAGCCAGACTGTCATTTACAAGGATCGGTCCCATTCCCGGACCGCCTCCACCATGCGGTATTGCGAAGGTTTTATGCAGATTCAGGTGGCAAACATCAGCCCCGATATTACCAGGACTTGTCAAGCCTACCTGCGCATTCATATTGGCTCCATCCATATAAACCAGTCCCCCATTGGAATGAATTATATCGATCATTTTGGTAACAGCAGCTTCAAAAACGCCATGAGTCGAGGGATAAGTAATCATGAAGCATGCGAGGTTTGCTTTATGCTCATCGGCCTTCTTCAGGAGATCATCAACATTTATGTTTCCATTATCATCGCACTCGACAACTACAACATGCATCCCTGCCATAACAGCGCTTGCAGGATTTGTCCCATGTGCCGACGATGGAATAAGGGCGATGTTTCTGTGTTTATCCCCCCTGCTTTTATGATATTCCCTAATAACCATCAATCCTGCATATTCACCCGCTGCTCCTGAATTTGGCTGAAAGGAAATTGCTGAAAAGCCGGTTATCTCTTTAAGCGCCTCGCCAAGCTCATCCATAAGCTGATAATACCCCTGAGCCTGATCTTCGGGGACAAAGGGGTGAATGTTGCCAAATTCCGGCCAGCTCATAGGAAACAGTGAAGAGGCAGGATTAAGTTTCATTGTGCAGGAACCAAGTGGTATCATACAGTGAGTAAGTGAAAAGTCCTTTCTTTCAAGCATCTTAATGTAACGCATCATCTCTGTTTCACTGTGATAACAGTTGAATGCCACTGCATTGAGAAAGGAGGATTTCCTGATGAATTTCTCATCAATGCAGTTGCAGTCACCAAATGTATCTATATGTTCAGCTTTCTTACCTGCAGCTCTTGCGAACACCTCAATGATTTCATTGATGTCGTGGAATGAAGTGATCTCATCTGTGCTTATGTTAATGCTCGATTCATCGGGATAAAAGAAATTAATACTTTTTTCCAGGGCAAATTTCCTGATATCTTCCTGACTTATTCCTTCATGCGGGATGACATTTAAAGTATCAAAATAGATTGAATTCGATTGGATGTACCCAAGTTTTCTCAGGCTGNTGCTCAGGGTACATGCTGACCTGTGAATTCGTGTTGCTATTTCTTTAAGTCCGTCCGGACCATGATATTGTGCGTACATGCCTGACATTGTTGCCAGCAGAGCCTGGGCAGTGCAGATATTTGATGTCGCCCTCTCCCTCTTTATGTGTTGTTCCCTTGTCTGGAGCGCCATTCTGAGAGCATGGTTACCCTGTGCATCTATGGAGACTCCTATAATGCGGCCTGGCATACTTCTTTTAAGCTCATCCCTCGTTGCGAAGAACCCGGCATGAGGTCCGCCAAAACTCATTGGAAGTCCGAATCTCTGGTTTGAACCAACCACAATGTCTGCTCCCCATTCCCCTGGAGGTGTAAGAATAGTGAGGCTCATAAGGTCGGCTGCTACTCCTAAGAGCATTCCTGAAGCATGAGCTTTTTCAGCCAAATCCCTGTAGTCTCTTATTTTCCCTGAGGCCGAAGGATATTGAACAAAAGCGCCAAAGAACGATTCATTAAAAATTGCCTCATTATACTTTCCTTTCACAAGTTCAATACCCAGCGGACCGGACCGTGTTGTAATGACATCAAGAGTCTGAAGGAATAAATCCTCATCAACGAAGAACTTGTTGGCTCCAGCCTTAACTGAGTTCCGCGATCGGGCATTGAACATCATTATCATTGCCTCAGCTGCCGCAGTCGACTCGTCAAGGAGTGAAGCATTGGCAATCTGCATACCTGTAAGATCGATGATCATGGTCTGAAAATTCAGAAGGGCTTCAAGCCTGCCCTGAGAGATTTCAGCCTGATAAGGTGTATAAGATGTGTACCATGAGGGATTCTCAAGGACATTTCTTATTATAACCGATAATGGTGCAACACCATAATAACCCTGTCCGATAAATGTCCTGAAAAGCTTGTTTTTTGATCCGATCTTACGGATATGATTCAGGTATTCAAATTCACTCATAGCCTTAGGTAGCCTGAGAGGTTTCTCAAGCCTGATATTTCCGGGAATTGTTTTATCAATTAATGTTTCGAGGGAATCAATTCCGATGGTTTTAAGCATCTGAGGCAGTTCATGGTCACGTGGTCCGATGTGTCTGTTAACAAAAAGATATGATGACATATTATAGAATTTTAAAAATTTCAGTCCGCACCTTCATGGTTTAAGAAGCGTGTGAAAGTAGTAAATAGAAATTATTTTAAAAACGTGAAGTATCAGTTGTGGATAAAATAAGGATTTGTTTTGATCTCATTCCCTATTGAAGTCATGTCTCCATGTCCCGGATATACCACTGNATCCGCCGGAAGAGTAAACAACTTGTTTTTAATACTGTTTATAATTGTCTCATAATTTCCTCCCGGAAGATCTGTTCTTCCAATACTTCCGTTAAAAAGCGCATCCCCTGTAAAAACAACATTGTCCATTTGACTGTAAAAAGCAAGACTACCCGGAGCGTGGCCGGGAACATGAATTGCAACAAGTTCGGTGTGCCCGAATGATATCTTCTGACCATCGGTTAAATAACCAGAAGGTTCAGGAGGTGTTTGCATCTCTAATCCAAACATTTTTGCATGATTTGTAGAACTCTTCCTGTTGGCTTCATCCTCTTTATGGCAGAACGATCCAAGATTGTATTTTTCAAGTATGAAGTGATTTCCAAATATATGATCCAGATGGCAATGAGTGTTTAACAGTAAGACCGGTTTCAGGTTTTTTTCCCGTATCAGGTCATTCAGTTCGTCAAACTCATCCTGATCATAACAGCCGCAATCAATTATTGCACATTCACCTGACTTATCAGCAAGTATATAAGTATTAACAAGTATCGGTGAGAAAACAAGTCTGTAGATTTCCATATAATATTATTCAGTTAGCTGTTCCTTTGAGCAATGGGACAAATACAAAGCTGCCATGAGAAGAATATTCAAAATCATCCTCTCCGGTTCGAATTACCAAAGTCATTACCTGAGAGGTGCTTGTACCCAGCGGGACAACAAGTCTCCCTCCGATCTTAAGCTGTTTTGGGAGTTTTTCGGGGATCTCTGCTGTTGCAGCTGTTATTAAAATACCGTCGAAAGGTCCATATTGGGGTTTACCTTCATAGCCATCGCCATAGAAAAAATCAGCATTATATCCCAGAGACAAAAATATCCTCTGAGCTTTGAGATATAAATCCCTGTATCGTTCTATTGTATAAACTTTTGCCCCCATTTCTGCCAAAATTGCAGCCTGGTATCCCGATCCGGTTCCTATTTCGAGAACCTTGTCCCTCTTTTTTACNCTGAGTAACTGAGTCTGGACAGCCACAGTATATGGCTGGGAAATCGTCTGACCTGAAGATATCGGAAAAGCTTTATCGATATACGCATGATTAAGAAAGGCAGGATCCATAAAATCATGCCTTGGCACTTTATTGATTGCCCTGAGCACTTCTTCATCAGTAATCCCCTTATGTCTCAGTTCGTCAACAAGTTTCTTCCTTTTCCCTTTTGCCAAAAATGAATCAGTCATCAAAAATAAGATGGTAGTTTTTTAATTTAACAAAAATAAAAAAATTGTGATTCGGAAGAGAGGTATTTGGTGATCTATGATTAGTGATTTTTACCTGACTTAAAGAACTTACACGGAGAGACACAGAGAATACACAGAGAAACACAGAGTTAGGTAGAGTGTTGCAATTCGTATAATCTGTGGAACTCTGTGCCTTCTCTGCGATCTCTGTGTAATAAGAAGACTTATGCTTATAATCTACAAAGGATATTTCCCTATTGGCTTATAGAGCGGTCCGGTTCGCATTAGAATGCTCTCATACAGGACAACTTCACTAACATGTACTATCTGGATCTGGTTATCCCGGTACCTTTCGAGCACGGTTTTCAGGTTTTCGGTATCGCTGACTGATTTTACGCGGCCGAGAGTAAGATGAGGTTTGAACTGACGCTCTTCAATTACCAGGCCTGTTGATCTCAGTCCTTCTGTTATCTTTTTCTCAAGAGCATATAGTTTTTCGGGCGACTTTATCCCGGCCCATATCACACGAGGATCCCTGTAGTTTTTAAAAACCCCGGCGCCAGCCAGCATGAAGTCAAACTCTTCAGAACCTGAGCAGCATTCCTTAAGCATTCCGGCTATGGTTTTTATCTTTTTTTCTTCGGTATCTCCCAGGAAAGCCAGAGTAATATGAATATTGACCGGATCGACCCATTTGATCTTTTCTGCTGCAAGCAACGATTGAAGAGTCGAGATCATTCTTAGAAGTGCCCCGTGCGGATCAACTTTAACTGCAATAAATACTCTTTTCATTCAATTTTAATCAGTTTGAACTATTTACAGTTTTCCGGATTCTATTTCCTGTACGATTATTTCCATTATGGCATCTTCGCCATACGGATCATAATCTTCTTTGAGGTTAGTTCCGAAAATACGGGCGATGCTTTGCCAGAAAGCGGCTGAAAAGCTTCCGCGGTACTGCTTTATAAGCTCATACGAAGTATTGAGGGTCTCCCTGTCGATAAGTTTAATCAGCAATTTCCCCTGGGTTATTGTCATATCCCTGATATCATCTTCATAATCACCGAATACATCTTTTTCGACCTGCTTCAAATATTTTCTTCTCGTCTTATCGTCCGGGAGTTTCTCAAGTTCCTGGTTTACCTCGTCAATTCTTTCTCTTACCAGAAGTGAATAAGGATAGACCTTTTTGAGGTTATATACCAGACGCTGATACTTATGGAATGGAAATTTTTTGGAAGTCCCAGGCCGGCTGATAATAACAACCTCTTTTATGTCAACTTCAGGCAGGCTTTCCCCATTTCTTTCAATAGAATGCAGCTTATAGAAATTTTCAGGAAGGGTGTCAATTTTCATCAGCCCGGTATCAGTCTGACCAGAAACAGTTATTAAAAATCCAAAAGAAAATAATATTGAAAAGAGGAATCTCAATCGGGTACATTTTTGTACAAAGTTATCAAATTACGGGCCATTTGAAGAACGAGATCTCAATTGATGATCCATCCCGCTCAGGATGCATGCGAAGGTGATCCTTTTTTTATTTCCCTTTGCGCTTGATACAACCTATTTTAAAATTTAATACGTAATGATAAATACATATTGTGTTACAATAATTATTACATGTGTTACAATAATTAGTTTACCTGAAACAATATCGATTTTGCTATGTTTAGTGCTGTTTATTCTTTTTGCAGCCCTTTTTTATCAGCTCAAAATAAATTTTTGCTTTTAGTTAAACTGCTTCTTAAATTTGATATAGGAATAAGTTTATGAATAACAAACTACTCAGGGAGAATAATATGAAAGGGAGAAAGGGAGAAAAGATAAGATATAAAGCAATAATATGCTAATATCCGAGAGGATACCAATAACTGTTGGTGTTGTGGGTCATCTTGATGTCATTACCACCAATGAACAGAAACTGCAGATAGAAAACCTTTTCAGGGATCTGGCTTCAGTCTATACAAATTCCCCGGTATATCTGTTTTCCTCAATCGCAGAGGGAGCCGACAGGTATGTAGCCAACATTTTTCTTGAACTGAAAAGAAACAATGAAGATTACAAAGATCGATTCGAACTTATTGTCCCTATGCCATTTGAGATTGAAGAATATAAAAATGACTTCAGTGAAGAATCTGACAGGGAGTTTGATGACCTTCTGAAACAGGCATGCAGGAGTTTCTGCGTAGGATATGATGATAACAAA
>WSSedA1B3DRAFT_1000107_pt1 | contig 22476 bp, 22 predicted proteins | sample WetSurSiteA1Bulk_FD_9468 | JGI IMG/M metagenome (IMG submission 9468)
CGTTGGGCGGCTGCTTTCTCTTATCATTATTTGCCAACTTTCTTTGGCTTCGGTGCGTTCAAAATACATAGCCTACACCCTCTGTCAATGCGTAACTTCTAATATCTTATATAGGAATATTAATGACAAGCATATTTTGTACCAAGGAACTAACTGATTTTTAAACGTGGCGGCAAACTTTATGATTACTGCTTTTTAAATACGAACAACAACCGCATTTTCTTTAACCTATATGACATTTTTTGTAACTATCTAACATCTTATTGACTTTTTAATCGACTGATTGTCAGTTTGACGGCTGTTTAAAACAGCCATAACGCAGTAATACAATGGGCAATAAGGATAAATTCAACAGCGTTGAAGACACTAAGCCACCGATAATAATTGCCGCCATCGGTCCCATAATTTCTCGTCCCGCATTATCGCTATTAAAGGCAATCGGAAACATCGCCAAAGCAGTCACCAGTGCAGTCATCAAAATTGACGGTAAGCGTTCACTTGCACCGAGTAGTGCGGTCTGCAAATCCCATTGTTTACTTTGTTCTTCCACTAAATGCTGATAATGCGCTAATAACATAATACTATTACGCACGGTAATCCCAAATAGGGTGACAAAACCCACCACCGAGCCGACCGATAGCGTCGCCCCCGTCAACATAACCGCTGCCACGCCGCCGATTAATGCAAAGGGCAAATTAGCCAAAGTTAATAACGCATGACGTAGACTGCCGATAGCGATATAAATCAGCATAATCACCCCCGCACCCGCTAATAAAGAATAGCCGATTAACGATTGCCGCGCTTCGGCTTGTTCAACTGCGGCACCCGTAAACTCTGGATAACTATCGGCAGTAAAGCTAATATCTGTTAAGACACGTTTTTTTAATTCCGCCATAAATGCATCCAAATCACGCTCAATAACATTACAAGTCACGGTTTGCCGTCGCTGTGAATTTTGATGCAGAATATTGTAACGACTGTCGGTATGACGAATTTCAGCGATTTGTTCTAATCTAATAAGTTTACCGTCACGCGCTCTAAGCGGTAGTTGAGCAAGTGATTCGGGTTGCTGTCTTAATTCAGGTGATAACGCGACCGCGACATTATAGATTTTATTGCCCTGAATATTTTTGCCCACGACACGCGTTTCATAAGCGGTTTGTAAGGTATCCATGACTTGTGCGGCACTCACACCAGTTGCCATGAGCTGGTCGGTATTTAACTGAATTTGTAATAATGGCGTGGCAGGCGGTGAACGCAGTTGCACATCCGCCGCACCTTGCATATCACGCAAAATAGCCGCCACCGCTTGGGCTTTACTGTCCAGTTCATTGAGATTATTACCGTAAATATTGACCACGACAGGCGAGGTATAACCTGAAATAGTTTCATCAATGCGTTCCGTTAAAAAAGTATTGGCTTCATACAAAATACCAGGAAAATCATTGAGAATAGTGCGTAACTGCTCAAGAATATGTTGTTGCTGTGCGCCTGATAAGACATTTAAACGAATTTCATATTCGCTGTAATGACTGCCATAAGTATCCGCACCCCGCTCTGCCCGTCCTGCCCATTGTGAAACCGACTGCACACCGTCAATACCCATAAATTGTTCAGTAAGCTGGCTGCCGATTCTTAAGGATTCTTGCAATGATGTACCTGGAATACTGGTGGTATGAACAATGTAATGACCTTCACGCAGTTCAGGTAACAATTGACTATCAAAATGAAAAAAGGCAGTGACCGCCAGTACACATAACAACGCACAAGCGGTTATCACTACCTTAAAATGCTTAGCCACCGCGTGTAAGCACTTTTCATAGCGGGGTTTAAGGGCTTTAATCAGTGGCGGATCATCATTCAGACCTCGAAAGTTTTTGCCCAGCAACACATAACACAAGGCAGGCGTTAACGTCAGTGCCACCAGCAACGAAACTAAAATCGCCAAAATATACGCATAACCTAATGGCGCAAATAAACGACCGACCACACCGCTTAAAGTTAATAACGGCACAAACGCCAATGCCACAATAAAACTGGCATACACCACTGAACTACGCACTTCCATCGATGCAGTATAAACCACATAAGCCAATGGCTGAGGTGACGTTAATAACCGATTTTCACGCAAACGGCGGAAAATATTTTCGGTATCAATAATCGCATCATCAACCACCTCACCCAAGGCAATGGCTAATCCGCCTAACACCATAATATTGAGATGAATGCCACAGGCTAATAACACCATAATCGCGCCAATTAACGACACAGGAATTGCCAACGCGGAAATAAACGCCGTACGCAAATTAAATAAAAAGGCGTACAAGATAATCAGTACGAACAAACCACCCAGTAATAAATGCCCTGATAAATTACTCACCGAGGTTTCAATATAATCAGCAGGACGAAATAAATGAGTATAAAAATCAATACCCTGTTTTTTGAACAGCGGTTCAAATTCTTGTAGCGTTTGTTCAACCTGCTTAGACACTGATAGCGTATTAGCACCATATTGACCAATCACCATCATGACAATCCCTTGTTTGCCCATAATTTGTGCCGCGCCTATCGGTGGTTCTGGCGCGTAGTGAATGCTAGCAACTTCGCCTAAGGTAGTCTGGCGATTAAGCAGCGTGATTTTGGCAAATTGCTCAGGCGTTTGCGCCTGCCCTGTTACTTGTAGCGTAAAGCGTTGATTTTGGTTTTCAATAAAACCACTGCCTTGAATGATAGCGGCTTGCGATGCTGCCTGAATTACCTCATCTAATGACACATTAAAACGCTGCAACTGAACGGGATCAATTTGAATCTGTAACTGCTTAATGTCACCGCCAAACACATTGACATCAGCAACGCCTGTTACTGCTAACAAACGTGGTACTAGCGTCCAATCAACTAAGCTACGCAACGTCATCATATCTACACTATCGGAACTTAAACCAATTGTTAATACCGTCGCTGATGAGGAAGATAACGGTATCACAATCGGCGTGATGCCTTGCGGTAACTTGACAGCAACATTGGCTAACCGTTCACTGATAAGTTGCCGATTAAGATAAATATTACTGTTCTCTGCAAATATGGCAGTCACAATCGACAACCCTTGTATCGACTCAGAGCGCACCGCTTTTAAGCCCACTAAGCCACCGATAGCCGTTTCAATTTGCTGCGTCACCAACACTTCAACTTGTTCAGCCGCAAGCCCTGCCGATTCGGTTTGAATAATGACTTGTTTGGGCGAAAACTCAGGAAAAATATCCAAGCCAGCGTTGATGAAACGATAACCACCGACCAACAAAATAAGCACCGCTAAGGCAATAACGATACCGTAAAAACGAATGGAAAAACGAACGAGGGTACTCAACATGGTTTTTTTATTTTAATGGAGGGTAAAGTAATCCGTTCGTAGTGAGTCCTTCGGCTTTGCTCAGGAGAACCCTGTCGAACCACTATTTTCAGGGTGAACGGCAAACATCTAACTTACTGGCAATAATATACGCCACTACGATAGACAAAAAACTGGACATCAATAAACAGCTCATAGATACTGGAATCTTTATTTTAACAACAAAAAACGAGGAATCATCATGGGTTTTATGCAGGGCAAACGAGTCTTGATTGTCGGATTAGCCAGTAATCGGTCTATTGCGTGGGGCATTGCGCAAGCTATGCACCGCGAAGGCGCGGAATTAGCGTTTACTTTTCAAAATGAAAAACTACAAAGCCGCGTGGAAGACATGGCGGCACAATGTGGTTCTAACATCACCATTGAATGCGATGTCAGCATTGATGAACATATTGATAACGTATTTGCTAAATTGGGCGAACACTGGGATGGTTTAGATTGCATCGTGCATTCCGTGGCGTTTGCACCGCGTGATGCACTTAATGGTGATTATGTCGAAGTCACTACTCGCGAAAATTTCCAAATTGCCCATGATGTCAGCTCTTACAGCTTCACCGCCTTGGCAAAAGCAGGACGCGCTATGATGCAAGGTCGCAATGGTTCATTATTAACGCTCACTTACTTAGGGGCAGAACGCGCCATTCCTAATTACAACGTCATGGGTGTTGCCAAAGCCAGTTTAGAAGCCAATGTGCGTTATATGGCGGTGGCTTTGGGTGCAGAAGGCACGCGCGTTAATGCCATTTCCGCAGGACCTATTAGAACGCTTGCCGCCTCAGGCATTAACGATTTTAAAGCCATGCTCAGCAAAGCGGCTGATACCGCACCATTAAAACGCAATGTCAGCATTGAAGAAGTCGGTAACGCAGCGGCATTTATGTGTTCTGATTTAGCATCAGGCATTACAGGCGAGATTACTTATGTGGATTGCGGCTACAGCATTGCAGGCTTAGCGGCTTCTTGATTTGTAAGTTGGGGTGAGGTACGAACCCCAACATTTAATACATATCATCAACATAGTTCCCATGCTCCAGCGTGGGAATCCGACTGACAACACCCCAGCAAAGAATACAAAAAGACGCTGGAGCGTCCACTGAGGTGTTCCAACGCTTTAGCGTTGGAACAATGCCATAACGCGCTTTTTTACATTTTAATGCAGTGTTTTTCTATTCGTAGCAAGCTTTTTTCTTTGTTCTAACAATGAGCCTGTTATATCTTGCCACTGTTGCATCAGTTGTAAGTATAAAGTTCGACAGTTCTCTGTCTCAGTCACGTTTGGATGTTCAACCAGCAAAGAAATATGTCTGACGATAAATTGAGCGAGCTGAGGGCATTGGTGGGAATGAAACTTTGTTATTAAAAAGCAAAGTGTTGAATGCAGTTTTATGAAGGATAAATCATCGGTATTTTTCTCTTCGTTAGGTGCTATGCTGTTGATTAGCTGTCGTTCCACGGTTTTTCCTTTACAGTGTTAATGCGTTAAATTCGCGCAATTGAATAAAATCATGAAGATGATTTTGCATTTTTTGAGAATGTCTTTGATTGCTTATGTAACAAATAAACCATGATTTTGAATGGTTAACGTAGTCTTCTTGTTGTTCTTTAGCACTTTCTGCATTAGAAAGTGAATGATAGTGTTGCGCAATCAACAGAGCGATACATGGATAATGCAAAGCTTCATAGTGAATTTTCAACTGTTCAATCGCAATCAATAATAGATTTTGTCTATCGTTATCAGACATACATGGTTCTCCTTCAATTTTCAGACTGTTTTTTTGTGTCTGATTGCAATGTTGATAACAATAATCACCAAACCGTTTTTTTTGAATTCGCATCCAGACATCTAAAATCCACCGCATGAATATAGCCACTCTCAATGAGTAATGCTAAAGCATCTAGTGAAATCGCTATATGTACCAAGTTATGTTTCATATCAAAATTTCCTAAATCAGGATTTTTGTAAATGATAATCATTATTATTTGAGTCGTCAAGTGATACAGTCAAGTCCATATAAAATGATAACTAAGCAATCCAGAAAACACGGATGGAATATTATGGAATCATTTGACTAATATTGGCGCATAACTTAATGTAATTAACTGATTTTTGAGAAAAATTATTATTAGTCAGTAACTTATTGGTTTTAAATATGAACTTCTAAAGAGGAATCCAAATTATGAAAGGCAACCATCAACTTATTGCACACTTAAACACTTTATTAGCGGGTGAATTAACCGCTATTGATCAGTATTTCATTCATTCCAGAATGTATGAAAATTGGGGGCTCAACAAATTATACGAACGTATTGCCCATGAAGTGCAGGATGAAACCAATCATGCTACTGCCTTAATCAAACGAATATTATTTTTGGAAGGCACGCCTGATTTATCAAAGCGGGATGCTTTGCATATCGGCAAAACAGTGGAAGAAATGTTGAAAAATGATCTAGCTTTGGAATTACAGGTGGTGACAGCGTTACGCGAAGTGATGACGTTTTGTGAATCAGAGCGGGATTATGTAACGCGTGAAATTCTCCAAGTTATGCTGAAAGATACTGAAGATGATCATACGCATTGGTTAGAGCAACAACTCGGTTTGATTGATCGCATTGGTTTACAAAATTATCTACAATCACAGATATAGTCTATTATCCTAAAACAAAAAAGGGAGCTTCACGCTCCCTTTTTTTATTTAAGCCTCGTGACTTAACCTACCATGACATTGCTTGTACTTCTTGCCTGAACCACAAGGGCAAGGGTCGTTACGTCCTACCTTTTGTCCTTCGCGAACGAAGGGTTGTTCCATTTCGTCTTCTTGCTCATTATCAGTTTCTAACAATGATTGCTCGTAAGCATCTAACGTAGGAGCAGGCGCGTGGTCGAAGTGCATTTCTCTGGGTGCTTGTTGTTGCTCATCCAATGCTTGTACATCTTCTTCTTGGCTTACTTGTACTTTGGCTAAGATGTTGGTGACTTCATATTTGATGTCTTCCAATAACGTGGTGAACATCTCAAAGGCTTCACGTTTGTATTCTTGCTTGGGGTCTTTTTGCGCGTAGCCGCGTAGATAAATACCCTGACGCAAATAATCCATCGCTAATAAATGTTCTTTCCAACTGTTATCCAACACCTGCATCATCACTGATTTTTCAAAATGTTGTAATACGGATTTACCACCAGCAATTTGTTGTTCTTTTTCGTGGTGATTTTGTTCAAGAGCATCAATAATACGGTGGCGCAGCCCTTCTTCTGATAAATTGTGATTGTCATCAAGCATTTTCTGCACAGGAATTTCAACATTGAATTCGTGCAGTAAATGTTCCTCTAAGCCGTTAACGTCCCATTGCTCAACCATTGTTTTAGGTGGAATATATTGGGTGATGACGTTATTGACCACATCGGCGCGTATCGCACTGATAATGTCAGAAATTTCTGTCGCTGCCATCAGTTCATTGCGCTGTGCGTAAATCACTTTACGTTGGTCGTTTGCCACGTCGTCATACGCCAGAATTTCTTTACGCACATCAAAGTTACGCGCTTCGACTTTACGTTGGGCATTTTCAATCGAGCGTGTGACCCAAGGATGTTCAATAGCTTCGCCGTTGCCCATGCCGAGTTTTTGCATTAAACCAGCCACACGTTCGGATGCAAAAATACGCATTAAATCATCTTGTAGTGACAAGTAGAAACGGGTTGAACCAGGATCGCCTTGACGACCTGAACGCCCTCTCAATTGGTTGTCGATACGGCGTGATTCATGACGTTCTGAGCCGATAACGTGTAAGCCACCACTCGCCAGAACTTTATTATGTCTGTCTAACCACGCGCCGCGTACCCGCGCTTTATCTTCTTCACTCGCCTCTTCACCTAGGGCTTTTAATTCAGCTTCTAAATTACCCCCTAACACGATGTCAGTACCTCGACCTGCCATGTTAGTAGCAATGGTTACTGCACCTGGCATACCCGCTTGTTCAACAATATGGGCTTCGCGCTCATGTTGTTTAGCGTTCAACACTTCATGTTTAACACCCTGTTTGTTTAACAAGGCAGACAAGCGTTCAGAGTTTTCAATGGAGGTAGTACCAACTAAGACAGGCTGTCCGCGTGTCACACATTCTTTAATATCTTCGGCAACAGCTTGATATTTTTCATCGGTGGTGAGGAAAATCACATCGCCTAAGTCTCTACGAATCATCGGACGATGCGTTGGAATAATCACAACTTCCAAGCCATAAATTGAATTTAATTCAAAGGCTTCGGTGTCCGCTGTACCTGTCATACCTGATAGTTTTTCGTATAAACGGAAATAATTTTGGAAGGTAATAGAGGCGAGTGTTTGGTTTTCATTATTGATAGTCACGCCTTCTTTGGCTTCGATGGCTTGATGCAAACCTTCTGACCAACGACGACCTGGCATAATACGCCCCGTAAATTCATCAACAATAATGACTTCATTATTAGCAACGATGTAATCTACATCTTTTTTGAATAATACATGAGCGCGTAATGACGCATTCAAATAGTGCATTAAACGAATATTTGCCGCGCTATATAAGCTACTGCCTTCAACCATTAAGCCGTGTTCAACCATGAGTTGTTCAACGCGCTCGTGACCTGATTCGGTTAAATACGCTTGACGAACTTTTTCATCAATAATGAAATCACCCACTTCGCCGACCGTATTACCTTCTTTATCGTTTTCTTTTTCTTGTTTGGTCAAAAACGGAATAATGGCATTGGCTTTAATATAAACTTCGGTACTTTCTTCGGTAGGACCAGAAATAATCAGCGGTGTTCTGGCTTCGTCAATCAGAATCGAATCGACTTCATCGACGATAGCAAAACTTAAATCACGTTGGACTTTTTGTTCCAATGTGTATTCCATATTGTCGCGCAGATAATCAAAACCAAATTCGTTGTTGGTTCCGTAAGTAATATCTGCCGCATACGCTTTACGACGTTCACTTTTATCCATATGACTGAGAATAACGCCTGTACTCAGACCCATAAACTCATACAAACGCCCCATCCATTCTGAGTCACGCTTGGCTAAATAATCATTGACCGTTACTACATGCACACCACGTTCAGGCAAGGCATTTAAATAAGCCGCTAAGGTTGCCATTAAGGTCTTACCTTCGCCTGTTTTCATTTCAGAAATTTTGCCATCATGTAAAATCATGCCGCCAATTAACTGCACGTCAAAATGACGCATACCGAACACCCGTGTAGAGGCTTCTCTCACGGCTGCAAACGCATCGGGAATTAAGTCATCTAACGTTTCGCCTTGTGCTAGGCGAGCGCGAAACTCCTGTGTTTTTGCTGCGAGTGCCGCATCAGATAGTTTTTCATATTCAGAAGCCAAGGCATTGACCTGTTTGACCAGCTTCATTTTCTTTTTAATCAGCCTATCGTTACGGCTTCCTACAACAAGCTTAACCAGTTTACCCAACATGCTTTTTTTCCAGTGTGAATTTAGTAAATGATTGAAAAGGTGGGCGATTATATACTGTCTAAGCCTTGAGTGACAGATAAAACCCCGTGTATTTGCACTTTGCTTAACATGACATAGTGATATTTATGGCAATAAACAAGGTAACACGTTTAAATTTTGTAGACTTAAGTCCCTGTAAACTGCACAATTCTTAGCGGTAAGGTTGTCAATAGATACCCTACTAAAATGGTTTACTTAAACACTTTAACCTCCTAATTAAACAGCGGAGAAGAACATGCCCGAATTAGTCAAAAAGTTCTTAAATTATTTCCTCATCGGCGTTTTTGCAATTATTCCTATCGTTATCGTGTTGCAAATTATCATTTTTGTGAAAGCCATGGTGTCCAATTTATTTGAAATGGTTTATGTTTTTGCGGACAGTTATGTGTACACCGCAATCGTATTTATCATTAGTTTTGCCCTTTTAGTGTCAATAGGTCGTACCATCGTTCAAAAAGGTGGCTCGTGGATTATTAAAACTTTTGATTTTATCATTGATAGAATTCCCTTATTGAACACCATTTACCGCGTGACCAAAAAAGTTATCAATATGTTTTTGTCACATGACCAAGCGATTGCTAAAGAAGTGGTTTACGTTGAATATCCAAAAGAAGGTGTTTGGGTACCCGCTTATGTCACCAACCGCCAAGATAACAAATATATTCTTTTCATTCCGACTTCACCCAATCCTACCTCTGGTTTTACCGTGATTGTTGATAAATCAAAAGTTGTAAAATCGACAATGGACATTGAAGAAGCCACCAGCTTTATTGTCAGCGTTGGTGTCGATTACGAAAAAGCATCTGAAGTAAATCAATTACCCTAGTAGATCAACCCATGAAATTAATAACGCCACTTATAACAATTCTAATACTCGCAACTAGCACAGCGTGTAGTAAAGAAGAAAGCTCGCCAGAACCTGCAAAATCTGCTGCCGCTGAGGTAATAAAAACCGAAACTATCAGTATCAATGCTGCCCAAAAAACATTAGATGATTCTAAACAAATTAATCAAGCCATTCTGGATTCTGCTGCCGAGCAGCGCGAAACGATAGAGAAAACCCAACAGTAAGGTTACAACTTAAGCAATCAGGTGGGCAAAAAATCTGCCCACCTTACAAAGGTTGACTCGCCAATTGCCAATATTGTAATGGTCGATAAAGAACACCTAGGGAGGAATTAAGCGATTCCACCAACGTGAACTGATTAGCAGTCCAGATAATCGGATTGAAATCCACATTGGGTTGATTACGAATATGACGGGCAAGTGTTATATGAGGACAATACGGACGAGTATCGAGTTTTATATCTAACGCGGTAAGCGGCATTGATAACTGCGTCACTAAATTTTCTGCCGCTAAGTCTGGTTGTGAGCAAGTTAAGCACAATACCCCCGCGCCTTGCCAATACGCCAGTTGGTCAAACACTAAGGTAATGACGGGCATTTTGATTGTCGTGGCAACATTGATAATTTTCGGCACTAACGCCTCGTCAACATTGCCGATGAACGCAAGAGTTATATGCCAGTTTTCAGCGCGTATTCGTTGTCGAAATGAAAGTGGTAATGCGCCACTGATTTCTTGTAGTGCTTGTCGTATATTGTCATCAGGCCATAGGGCAAAAAATAATCGACGCATTTTATTCTCTGGATGATGTAAATATCACCACAACAAAAATCAAACCTGTTGATGATACGCGACTATCCGTTCCACTTCATTTTTAGAACCTAACACCAAAGGCACGCGTTGATGTATGCCTGTCGGTTTAATATCCAATATGCGTTCGCGTCCTGTTGAACACGCGCCACCTGCTTGTTCAATGATAAATGCCATCGGATTGGCTTCATACATGAGGCGTAATCTACCTGTTTTGCTGGGGTCGCGGGTATCTAAGGGATACATAAACACGCCGCCACGCGTTAGGATTCGATACACTTCCGCGACTAATGATGCTATCCAGCGCATATTAAAGTTTTTTTCACGCACACCTTCTGTGCCTTGTAAACATTCGGCGATATAACGTTGTACAGGCTCTTCCCAAAAGCGTTGGTTGGACATATTAATAGCGAATTCGCTGGTGTCTTCGGGGATTTTTATAGCGGGATGGGTCAAAATAAATTCACCAATATCTTGGTCTAGCGTAAAACCATTTACACCATGCCCTGTTGTTAAGACCATCATGGTGGATGGTCCATAAAGTACGAAACCTGCGCACACTTGTTCTGCGCCTTTGCGTAAAAAATCTTCTTCGGCAGGCGCAACGCCTTCACGACAGCGCAAAATAGAAAAAATTGTCCCCACCGTCATGTTGACATCAATATTGGACGAACCATCCAATGGATCAAATAACGCCAGATATTTACCTTTAGGGTATTGGTCGGGAATCTGAATAATGTCATCCATTTCTTCCGATGCCATACCCGCTAAATGCCCCGTCCAATTCAGCGCGTTGACCATAATATCGTTAGTGATAATGTCGAGTTTTTTCTGCACTTCACCTTGGACATTTTCGGATTCAGCACTGCCTAACACGCCGACTAAATCACCACGATTAACGAGATGGGAGATTTCTTTGCACGCCATCACGATATTATTCAGCAGCATAGTAAACGTACCTGAGGCATCGGGTAATCCACGTTGTTGTTCAATAATGAACTGCGTTAGGGTTATTTTGTTTGCCATCTGTGTTCTCCAGTTGAACGTTATTCTTTGTTAGTAAGCACGTTGTATATTTTAAAAATCAGTATGGATGCCGCTAATATAAAAGTGATGACATTAGCAACGATGATGGCTTTATTAGCGATACAAATCCCATAAACAAGCCAGCCAAATACACCCAGTGTAAATAGCGTGTACATACCAAGCGATAACGACTGTGTATCTTTAGTTTTTATGGTAAGAATGGCTTGAGGTAAAAATGAAGCAGTGGTGAAGAAAGCAGCTATGTAGCCTATGTAGTCAATCATATCAGGGGTGATGTTCATTAATTACTCTTATCCTTTACCCCGCGTACGGGTGCGAGTTGGTGATTTGTCTTTTGCTGTTTCCAGTGTCTCAAAACGTTTTTCAATAAATTGAATCATCAAGTCGGCAATGTCTTTACCGCTGGCTTCTTCAATGCCTTTTAAACCTGGTGACGAATTGACTTCCATAATAACAGGACCATGATTAGAACGAAGCATATCCACGCCACACACATTTAAGCCCATAATTTTTGCCGCGCGTACCGCTGTCGAGCGTTCTTCGGGCGTTAAGCGAATTAAACTAGCTGAGCCACCACGATGTAAATTAGAACGAAACTCACCTGCGGCAGCTTGTCGTTTCATAGCAGCAACCACTTTATCACCGACTACAAAACACCGAATATCACTACCACCTGCTTCTTTAATAAATTCTTGCACCATGATATTGGCTTTTAAGCCCATAAAGGCTTGAATCACACTTTCAGCGGCATTATGGGTTTCTGCTAATACCACACCGATGCCTTGTGTGCCTTGTAATAATTTAATCACTAACGGCGCACCGCCGACTTGGGCAATTAAATCTTCAATATCATCGGGATTATTGGCAAAACCTGTCACAGGTAAGCCTATGCCTTTTCTTGCCAACAGTTGAATTGAGCGTAATTTGTCCCTAGATCGTGAAATACCCACCGATTCATTTAACGGAAACACATTCATCATTTCAAATTGACGCAACACGGCGGTGCCGTAAAACGTGACGGATGCACCGATTCGCGGTATAACCGCATCAAAGCCAACTAAATCTTCACCTCGATAATGAATAGAAGGGTTATGCGAGGTAATATTCATATAACAACGTAACACGTCCAACACGCGTACTTCATGACCGCGTGCTTGAGCTGCTTCAACCAACCGCGTCGTTGAATACAATTTAGCGTTACGCGATAAAATAGCAATTTTCATAATTTCCTGACTTAGTTCCTAGAATACTCTCACTATTTTGGCATGAAATAATCTAAGCAGGTTTAATTTTATTATTAATGAGAGGTCGTTATGGCATTACTAGAAACCCCCGTATGTGATTTTGGCAAACCCGCCCCTGACTTTGATTTACTGGGTGTGGATGGGCAACGTTGGACGCTGGCGCAATGTATGGGCGAAAAAGGCTTGTTGGTGATGTTCATCTGTCAGCATTGCCCTTATGTTAAAGCGATACATGACAGGATATTGCGTGACACGCGCGAATTAAAAACTTTGGGTATTAATTCGGTGGCAATTATGTCTAATGATCCGACTGACTATCCAGAAGATTCTTACGACAATATGCAGCGTATCGCACAACAGTTTGATTACCCGTTTCCCTATTTATTAGATGATACACAAGCAGTGGCGAAAGCTTATGGCGCGGTCTGTACGCCTGATTTTTTTGGCTATAATGCTAATTTTGAACTGCAATATCGCGGGCGTTTAGATGCCAGTCGCAAAGAAACTGCCCCAACTGATACAATACGCGACTTATTTCTCGCCATGAAGCAGATTAGCGACATAGGCTTTGGACCCGCAGAGCAAATTCCTAGCATGGGTTGCTCGATTAAATGGCGCGAAAATTAGAATTTCCCACAACAACACGCAAGACCTTTCAGGTTTTTAAAACCTGAAAAGTCTGAAACCATCACCACAGAGAGAGAAAATATATGTCGATTCAAAGAATGGCTGATTTAGATTTAGCAGGTAAACGCGTCCTTATCCGTCAAGATTTAAACGTGCCTGTTAAAAATGGCAGCGTCACCAGCGATATTCGTATTCAAGCCAGCGTGCCAACCATTAAACTCGCGTTAGAAAAAGGCGCGGCGGTGATGGTGATGTCGCATTTAGGTCGTCCTGAAGAAGGCGTTTATGACGAAGCCTCGTCTTTAAAACCTGTCGCTGACCGTTTGGCTTTATTATTGGATAAACCTGTCCGTTTAGAGAAAGACTGGATTGATGGCGTGACTATCAGTGCAGGTGAAGTGGTACTGTGTGAAAACGTGCGTTTTAACGCGGGTGAAGGCAAAAACAACGACGAACTGGGCAAAAAAATGGCAGCCTTATGTGACGTATTCGTGATGGATGCCTTCGGCACAGCACACAGAGCGCAAGCTTCAACGCACAGCGTGGCAAAATTCGCCACTATCGCTTGTGCAGGCCCATTATTAGGTAACGAATTGGATGCACTGGGCAAAGCGTTAGAAACCCCAACTAAACCATTAATTGCTATCGTTGGCGGTTCAAAAGTATCGACTAAATTAACGGTATTGGAATCTTTATCACAAAAAGTTGATCAACTGATTGTTGGCGGTGGTATTGCTAATACCTTTATTGCTGCCGCTGGTTTTCCTGTCGGTAAATCACTGTACGAACCTGATTTAATTCCAGAAGCACAACGCTTAATCGCGCAAGCCAAAGCCGCAGGTTCAGACATTCCCATTCCAACTGACGTAGTGTGTGCGAAAGAATTTTCTGAAACAGCGGTTGCTACCATTAAACAAGTGGCTGACGTTGAAGCCGATGATTTAATTATGGATATTGGTCCTGATACTGCTAAACAATATGCTGAAATTTTAAAATCAGCAGGTACTATTGTGTGGAATGGTCCTGTTGGTGTGTTTGAAATCGAACAGTTCAGCCACGGTACACAAGCGTTATCTACTGCGATTGCTGAAAGCAGCGCGTTTTCCATTGCGGGCGGTGGTGATACCTTAGCCGCAATTGATAAATACGGCATTAACGATCAAGTGTCTTACACATCAACAGGCGGCGGCGCATTCCTTGAATTTCTTGAAGGAAAAGAATTACCTGCGGTGGCTGTGTTAAAATCACGCAGTTAATTAATAATGTAGGTTGGGTTAGCGATAGCGTAACCCAACAATCGATAAGTTGGGTTACGGCTATCGCCTAACCCAACCTACAATTCAATCACCCAATAAGGTTTAAAAAAATGGCCAGAGTCACCATAGAAGATTGTTTAGAAAACGTAGAAAACCGTTTCAAACTGGTATTATTAGCCAGTACCAGAGCGCGGCAATTAAGTCACGGTGCAACTGAATTTTTGCCACGCGGCAAAGATAAAGACACCGTATTGGCATTACGCGAAATTGCCGCAGGTCATGTCACCACCGAAAACATCAACGCATTACACCGTGTTGGTGAAGTGCATGATTACAACCCCCTGTTTTAATCATTCAACACAATGGATACGCCCGATACGCCTGCACTGCAACGCCCTGAAGATGCCTTAATTGCGCGTTTGTGTCAGGACTTATCTGGCTATTTAGATCAAAATCAAATTGATGATTGTGTTCGCGCTTATCAATTTGGCGCGTTAGCACACGCAGGACAATTTCGTAAAAGCGGCGAAGCCTATATTTGCCACCCGCTGTCGGTTGCCATCATACTGGCTGAAATGCACATGGATGCACGGGGCATTATGGCAGCCATACTGCATGATGTTATTGAAGATTGCCACGTCAGCAAACAAGAACTGGCTAATCAGTTCGGCGTAGAAGTTGCCGAACTGGTTGACGGTGTCACCAAACTAACCAAAATTGCCAACCGCTCCCAAGCCGAAGCCCAAGCCGAAAATGTACGGAAAATGTTTCTGGCAATGGGTAAAGATTTGCGCGTTATTTTAGTTAAACTCGCTGACCGACTGCACAATATGCGCACGTTAGGTGCAATGCCACCTGAAAAAAAACGCCGTATTGCGCGTGAAACCTTAGACATTTACGCGCCAATTGCCAACCGCTTAGGCATGAACCACATTCGCCATCAACTAGAAGCCTTAGGCTTTGAGGCAATGTATCCCTATCGCTATAAAGTCATCAGCAACGCACTTAAAAAAGCGCGGGGCAACCGCCGAAAGATTATTGATACTATTGAAAGTTCAATAAAAAACCGCTTAGAACAAGCTAATCTGCCTTGCAATGTATTAGGACGGGAAAAACACATTTACAGCATTTATCAAAAAATGCACCTCAAAAAACTATCGCTTTCGGCAGTATTTGATGTCTATGCGTTTCGTATTTTCTGTGACAATGTTGATAGCTGCTACCGCGTGTTAGGTGCAGTACATAATCTATACAAACCAATTCCTGGTCGCTTTAAAGATTATATTGCTCTACCTAAAGCCAATGGCTATCAATCGTTACATACCTTGCTGATTGGTCCTTATGGGCAACCGATTGAAATACAAATCAGAACCCACGAAATGCACCACATGTCAGAATCGGGCATTGCGGCGCATTGGTTATATAAATCTGATAACAGCGGTAAAGCCGAAAAAATTCAAGCGCGTGCCAATGAATGGCTAAGAGATTTACTAGAAATTCAAAAATCAGCAGGCGATTCGCTAGAATTTATTGATAATTTAAAAGTCGATTTATTTCCTCAAGAAGTGTTTGTTTTCACGCCCAAAGGTAAAATTATCAAAATCGCCAGAGGCGCGACCATTGTCGATTTTGCCTATGCCGTGCATACCGATGTCGGTAACTCGTGCATTTCTGCCATGATAGACAAACAGCTAGTCCCGTTACAAACTAAACTAGAAAACGGCGTGACAGTTGAAGTAATTACAGCGCCGTGGGCAAGACCTAACCCACTGTGGCTCAATTATGTGACCACCGTCAAAGCCCGTTCCAGTATTCGCAATTTTTTGAAAAACTTTAAACAACAAGAAGCTATCAACTTAGGACGCAGGCTGTTAGAAAAAGAATTGCAAGCCATGCAGTTACAGCTTGATAACATTGAAGGGTCACGTCTACAAGCCTTACTTAAATCGACTCAAACGCGCTCATTAAATGAATTGCTCGAAGACATCGGCTTAGGTAACAAGATGCCATTCCTCATCGCCAAACGATTGGAACAAGATGATGTCAGTGCTAACGTTAAACTTAACGACACCGAGAACGATAAAATTCAAAAAAATCCGCTCATCATCAAAGGCACGGAAGGCATGGTCATTACTCTTGCCAAATGTTGTAGACCTATCCCTGGCGATTCTATTATCGGCTTCTTTAATCCAGGCAAAGGCATCGTGGTACATCATCATGCCTGCCGTAATCGCACCATTCTCCGCAAAAAACACACCAACTGGTTAGATGTAGAATGGAGTGCAGATGTCGTTGGCGATTTTCCTGCTGAACTGCGCCTAGACATACTCAATCAACGCGGCGCACTCGCTACCATCGCATCAACCATTTCCGAACTAGATTCCAACATTGAAAACGTCAACGTGGTTGATCAAGATGTACACGTCTGTATTGACTTAATCACCCTAACCGTTAAAGATCGTGTCCATCTAGCCAACATTATCCGTCGCTTGAAAGAACTGCCTATCGTGTTAAAAATTACCCGCGTGAAAGCGTAGCGGTATAGCGTAGACAACAGCCCTGTTGTCAACACACCAAATCATCTTTTAATGCGCATCATCATGATGCCACTGCGGCATCATAACGATGCAGTTGGGCTTGAAACCCTGATTCTTTAGGGTGTCGATACTGGCTATTTTCTCTTGTTTATGTAAATCAATCACGCTGATTGAACCATCATCCATATTGGGTAAATTTAGAAAACTATTTTGGACGATGGCATAATGTTCATCGGGTGAGAACACAATATGATGTGCGCCGCCTGCGGTGGGAATAGTTTTTAAGTGTTTAGGTTTTAATTTCAAATCGCCGCTAATGTCGAAAATGTTTAATGCACCAGAATTGGCAGTGCTGACATAGAGGCGGTCGTGTTTATCGTTAAAATAAATTTCTAGCGGTACGCCTTGTTGAAGTGTGCTGAAATCGAACACTTGTTGAAAACTAAAATCTTTGCTGGTTTCGTTCCAGATAGCTGTCCATAACGCGCCACCAAACATTGTGTTTATGTAAGCCATTGCAGGTTTGGCGTGTGGTAAAAAGACGGCTTCTACGGGTGATGAACCCGAAGGCGAGGGTTTATCGGATAATTTGTGCGTGGATAATACCTTGCCGCTTGATGCTTCAATGACAGTGACGGTTTCGCCTGCATCACCTAAATCTGACGGACGCACCGTGCTGGTGACTATGATGCGATCAATATCTTCATTTAAGCCGATACCATGCGGATAACGAATAAATGTGTCTTTACCATTGGCTGCAATCACCTGAATCTGCGCATCGGTTTTTGCATCACCCACTATCACATTACTTGACCCCATACAGGTGAGATACCAGCGTTGCCCGTCTTCAGAAAAGGCAAAGTCTTCACTGACTTGGCAATCAGGCAAATCAATTTTTTTCGGACGATACGGAACGTGTTTCATATCCATAACGTGCAACGCGCCGTTACCTAAAGAGGTGATATAAGCTTTACTCATATCTTTATTATAAAAAATATGGTGTGCTACTAAATCGGGCGGTAGCGGAATATCGTTAAGGATTTTGCCAAAGTTTTTTGATTCAGGATCAACATCCATGATGGCGATACCTTCGCGTCTTGGCGTTTGCTTTGGTTTGCTTTCGTAGTTGACCATTGCCAGTATTTCGGCTTGAGCAACTATTGGGGTCAGAATGCAAGCACTGAGTAAAGTGGCTAAGAGTCGTGTGATGTTCATGGTAAAGCCTCAAGATGTAATGTGGGGTTACTACCCATTGCAGCGTAGATAGAAGGTTGAGTTAGCGTTAGCCTAACCCAACCTACACTTGATTATTCCGCCGTCGTTGGATCAATCATGGTTCTGATTTGTGAAATACGATTAGCAGGAAATCCGCCTTGTTCAGCGTGTTCTCTAATTGTTGCTTCGTCAGGTGCGATATACACGCAATAGACTTTATCGTTAGTGACGTAGCTTTCTAACCATTGGATTTTTGTCCCCATACCGTTTAATACGCCGCAAGATTTTTGCGAAATGCCTTGCAAATCTTGGGCAGTCAATGCACCAGCGTTAGGAATGTCACGTTCGATAATATACTTTGGCATAATGCCTCCTGTTTAGTTAATATGACGAGTCGTCTTGTTAAAGCGCGATAAAAATCAGGTAGTAGTAAAGAATCAAAAAGCCTATTTTTAACTCTATTACCAAATTGCCCCCTACCAACATCACGCTTTAAAAAAATCCCCCAATAAAGCTTGGCAACATTGTTTTAACGGTTCGGTCGATTGTTCGACTTTCATGCGTAATAACGCACCTTGCCATGTGTTGACTAACAAATCTGCCATATCGCGGGCGGATTTGTCAGTGCGTATCGTGCCTTGTTGCTGAGCTAGGCTTAAACCTAATTGCAACACGTCCCGATAACTATTCAGTGTGGTTTGCAAAGCCACACGACAAATTTCACTACTATCACCAATTTCACCGATTAAATTCCCTAACAAACAGCCGCCTTTAAAATCGGTACGCTCTAGTTCTGCAATAGATTCATTAAAATAGCGTTGTAAGGCACTGAGTGCATCAGCGTTAGATTGTTCTAAGTAGCTGGTTATTTGTTGAATATAAGGCGTAATGTAGTGTTTTATTACTTCCGCGCCAAAATTTTCCTTGCTACCAAAATAATTGTAGAAAGAACCTTTAGGAATTTGCACCGCATCTAAAATTTCTTGCAAACCCGTACCGTGATAGCCTTGCTGCATCAACAATGCCACCCCTTGGTTCAATAAATTCTCACGGTTAATTTCTTTTTGTGTTGATCTGCTCATGGATATTATAATACGACTGGTTGTCTTAATTTGTCAAAATAAATTTGTAAACAGTCTGTTTCTGCATATCCCTGTAAGGCATCTCTACATCATCACATAGACTAAGTAGTGAGTATTTTGCTATAGTTAGCAAGTTTTTGACGTGCTTAGGCACACCCTTATCTTAATAGATAGCTCATCACTCTGGAGAAACTCAATGGCAATTAAAGTTGCAATCAATGGTTATGGTCGTATTGGACGTAATATCATGCGTGCGTTGTATGAATCTGGTCGTACTAACGAAATTCAAATCGTTGCAATCAATGATTTAGGCGATTCCAAAACCAATGCACACTTAACTAAATATGACACTGTACACGGTAAATTCCCGTTTGATGTCAGTGTTGACGGTGACTACATCGTGATTAACGGTGACAGAATTCGTGTATTAGCCGAAAGAGACCCAGCAAAATTACCTTGGGCTGAATTAGGCGTTGACGTAGTTCATGAATGTACTGGTTTCTTCACTAGCAAAGCAAAAGCCTCAGCACACATTCAAGCTGGCGCGAAAAAAGTTATCATTTCTGCACCAGGTGGCAATGATGTGGATGCAACGATTGTTTTTGGTGTCAACGATAAAGTATTAAAAGCGTCTGATACCGTTATCTCAAACGCCTCTTGCACCACTAACTGTTTAGCTCCATTAGTTAAACCATTGATGGACACCATCGGCGTAGATCACGGTTTGATGACCACTATTCACTCTTACACTAACGATCAAGTTTTAACTGACGTGTATCACAGTGATTTACACCGTGCGCGTTCTGCTACGCAATCTATGATTCCAACTAAAACAGGTGCTGCGGCGGCTGTCGGTTTAGTATTGCCAGAAATGAAAGGTAAACTAGACGGTTTTGCGATGCGCGTACCAACTATCAACGTCTCTGTGGTTGACTTGTGCTTCCAAGCGTCACGCGACACCACCAAAGAAGAAATTGATAGCATTTTAAGAGGCGCGGCGGCAGGTCCATTAAAAGGCATTTTGGCAATCAATGATGAGCCATTAGTGTCTATGGACTTCAACCATAACCCACACTCTTCAATCTATGAAGCGGGTTTAACGAAAGTCACTGCGGGTAACTTCGTTAAAGTTTTATCTTGGTATGACAACGAGTGGGGCTTTTCTAACCGTATGTTAGACACCACTGTTGCCTTAATGAATGCGGAATAATAATGCTAAGACGAACCAAAATTTTAGCCACATTAGGTCCTGCCACCGATAAAGAAGGTGTGCTTGAGGGTCTATTTATGGCAGGTGTTGACGTGGTGCGATTGAATTTTTCGCATGGCACAGCACAAGACCATATCGACCGCGCCAACGCTGTGCGTGAAATGAGCAAAAAAACGGGCAGACGCGTAGGTATTTTAGCTGACTTACAAGGACCAAAAATCCGTATTGAACGCTTTAAAGAAGACAAAGTATGGCTGGATAATGATCAAGCTTTCGCGCTAGATATTAATCTTGAAAAAGACCAAGGCGATAACACACAAGTTGCCATCAGCTACGAACCACTTCCTAAAGAAGTTGTAAAAGGTAGTCGTTTATTGCTGGATGATGGGCGCGTGGTATTAGATGTGGTCAATGTGGAAGAAAATCTCCGCATTAATTGCACAGTCATTGTCGGTGGTTATTTGTCGAACAAAAAAGGCATTAACTTATTAGGCGGTGGTTTATCAGCAGAAGCCTTAACCGATAAAGACAAAGAAGACATTAAAACCATCGCCAAAATTGGCTGTGATTATGTCGCTGTGTCTTTTCCCCGTTGCGGTGCTGATTTAGATGAAGCTCGCCGTTTGCTAGAAGCAGAAGGCTGTCATGCAGGTATTGTCTCTAAAGTAGAACGTGCTGAAGCCATCGTGCCTGAGGTCATGGATGAAATTATCCTAGCTTCTGATGCAGTGATGGTAGCGCGTGGTGACTTAGGCGTAGAAATTGGTGATGCTAATTTACCTGCCGTACAAAAGCAGTTAATTAAACGTAGTCGTGAACTCAATCGTGTCGCCATTACAGCAACGCAAATGATGGAATCCATGATTGATAACCCGATTCCAACTCGCGCCGAAGTATTTGACGTAGCGAATGCGGTGTATGACGGTACAGATGCAATCATGTTGTCAGCCGAAACTGCATCGGGTAATCACCCGATTAAAGCCGTTGAAGCCATGCATCGTATTTGTATCGAAGCAGAAAAACAAGCAGTAGTGCGTGAATCTGATCACCGTATTAACGAACAGTTTAAACGTGATGATGAAGCGATTGCGATGTCTGCCATGTACATGGCAAATCACACTAAAATCAAAGGTATCGTTGCGTTAACCGAATCAGGCTCAACACCGTTATGGATGTCACGCATTAGCTCTGGCATTTCTATCTATGCGTTTAGTAGTCAAGAAAAAACCTTAGGTAAAGTGACTCTGTATCGTGGCGTATTTCCGATGTACTTCAAACTGGGTGAAAACCAAGACCACGTTGAAGTCAATCGCAACATCGTTCAAGAACTTAGAAAATGGAAAGCAGCTAAAGACGGCGATAAATTCATCATCACCAAAGGTGATTTGAACGGCGTAGAAGGCGGCACCAACGCACTAAAAGTTGTTATCGTAGGACAAGGTTTAACACCTTAAATCTTTTTTATGTTGAGGCGCGATTTATCGCGCCTCAATTCAAGCAACAGAAGTCTAATAGCGTCAGACATCTAATCGATATATACGCGCTATTCAACTTTTAAAATTGAACTAAGCGATCAAATTGAAGAGACCTCTGTCTTGGACAACAGTTTAAAAACATGCCAACGGTATAGGTAAGTAACTTGCCAATGAAGCGATTATTGAGATGCTAGAGGTCACGCGCCCTGACTTTTTCAATATGAAAGC